>Ga0126342_10007411_pt1 | contig 19586 bp, 12 predicted proteins | sample Cyp1metagenome_FD_92528 | JGI IMG/M metagenome (GOLD analysis project Ga0126342, IMG submission 92528) | Coral microbial communities from Lord Howe Island, Old Settlement Bay, Australia - Cyphastrea 1 metagenome | ecosystem: Host-associated > Invertebrates > Cnidaria > Coral ... | reverse complement strand
TAATTCGTTTGCTGTGCTTTCACTTCTCTTTGTAGTTTCTTGCAGTTTTAGTCTTCGGTACCCGCCACCAGTGCTTGGGGCCGGAGATTGTGGACGCCAGACTCCGCACGCACCCCGTCAAAAATTAGATTGTGCACGTACCCGATTTGGAGATGGTCATCTTTTTTTTGGGACTGATATACCAAGTAAGGACTCCATTATTGGTATACCATCTAATTATTTCATATACTCCATAAATATGGGTATAACAATAAACTTTATGATCACTCATCCAATAAGGGAGTTGACCATGACCCAATTTTTGACCTTGACCCAAACCATAAACCACAAAAACCATCTTTGACCATCTTTGACCATGACACATATGCTTGGTTGCAACATTTACCTCACTAACATGCCCTCATGTTTATTGGTGAAGCAGAGATTTGGGCTGGTAAAACCCTATTTTCTGGATAGTTGTGCATTCAGTTCATTTTAATTCATCAAACTCCACTGATCCGTGTTCAAGTTCCTGTGTATTTTCCACATCAGCCTTTTCAAAGGCTAATCTTCCAAGGTTTTTTTCCGATTTTCCCATGAAAATCACCCAACAAGTCCACTAGGGGTCACTTGCGAGGCCACCTTTTTCAACCTCTCAGGGATTTTGCCACCGGAGGACGGTCGATGGAGTCTGCTGATTGGGACCATGGTGTTTTTGAAAAATATGGCAACCCAAGATCCGGTTGAACATGTCTCAAGTGTCTCATCAAACAGTCCCAGATGCGAACCATGGTGCTGGCATATTTACATATATTTACCTACATTTGTTTGGCTGATTTTTGGGGTAAATGTAGGTAAATATTCCAGCACCATGGAGCATATGGGACTTGTTTTTTCCGGTATCCCCCCAAAAAATCATCCCATTTCCGGAGTTTGACCCAGTCGTTTTCGGAGAATTGTCCAGGACGCCAAGGAGCAGTTGGAGGGTGCGATTGATCGAATGTATGGCAAGAAGCTGGGAGAACCCAGTCGTCGGTGTTGGAGTTCCCACATCCCGGATGTGAGTGAGTTTGGACACAGGACATATAGGAACTGTAGGATGCTCCAATTTTTTTAAATGGTTGTTCATCCTATGTTTGATTGAGATTCCAAACAATTCTTCAATAAATTGATGGAGGAGTCCCAGAAATTTCACAGAAACCCATGGCAGGTACAAGGTGGGTCCCCCAAGATAGCGTTCAGTTGGTTTAGAAAAGTGGCTGAATTAACCATGGTTTATGGTAGATATAACGAACTAGTTAATGGTGGTTTATGTAAATAAATGTAAATTCATAGTATATATATATATGATATAATGGTCAATAAATGTAAATAATATGATATCATCAACTAGTTAGTGGGGTTTATGAACCAACAAACATTTCACGTTTCCGGGCCACGCCTTGTAACCTTGTATGGCTCATGACTCATGATCGGCTGTGACATGATGTTTCATAAGGATGAATCATTTTAATCCTCTGGTAATGACTGACATAGCTATTGAAAATTCCCCATTTATAGATATTTATAGTTGATTTAATGGTGGTTTAATGGGATTTAGTGGGATTTACTGGTAATTTAATGGGATTTAGCCCCTGGTAATGACTAACATAGCTATTGAACATGGCCATTTATAGCTGATTTACCTATTGAAAATAGTGATTTTCCACAGTCATGTTAGTTTACCAGAGGGTACCCAGAATCTGGTAATTTTGTGATAATTACAGATATATCTCTGCTACCCATAATTTGTTTCATGATTCACCAGTAGTTACTGTAGTTAGCATTACCCATATTATTGTTGTATAATATGGCTGAGGTTCAATGCAGTAGTATCGTTATATACTATCAAATGTACTTAATAAAATATTGTCATGAGTCATTACAATAAAAACCACTGCGATTAGATTTTTAGTTGTTAAGTGCAGTAGTATTGTTAATTGCGATCTGCCTGGAGTGTCCGGACAAATGGGGGTAGCCCAAAGCATTGCTTTTCCCATTGATCATAAGCAATAATTTGGATGATTCTGCGGTACCACCATTTTAGGAAACCTCCAGATAGGTAGATAGATATAAATATATAAATATATCTATATCTATATTATGTATGTATAGATTTATTATGTTTGTGTATATATATACACTTATATAACTGCATATATAGGTAGATAGTAATTAACCATGCCTGGTTCATTACTAAAACAGCTATAGCCAGTACTTGCTGGGTTATATTCCAGTTATAAGTGGGATAAGTAGGATTCATCCACTTATAACTGCAGTTATGGCCCGAACTATCATTTATAAGTGCTGAAATAACCCCATTTATGGTTTATGTATAATCCCATAGACATAACCAGTTATAACTAATAGCCATGGCCATAACTGTAGAGGTTTACTTGGTTAACATGGGGATATATGCGGATATATGTATAGTGTTTTCTATATCATTGCTATTTTACCCAACAACATGGGGAATATAAGCTGATATAACATTTATGGATTATTTACCAACATTTACCCCATAAATCACCCAAATGTAGGTAAATATACTATACATGGAGCATTTGGGTAATATTATACCCTTTACTGTGGGATATAAGTTGGTTTGGACACCCCATTAACATCCATAAACTGGTTCGTTATATCGACAAACCATCGAATTCAGCCACTTATAGTTATATCCCCAAATATACATATTAACTAAAGTTATATCTACCATAAACCATAGGATTCAGCCACTTAGCCTCTGGTGAACTAACATAGCTATTGAAAATGGCCATAGAAATAGTGGATTTACCCATTAATAGCATGGTGGATCTTTCCATAGTTACGTAAACGTTTACCAGAGGGTAATCCCCATTATATCCCATATAAATCCCTATAAATTCCCATGGTATCCCTATAAATCCCTATAAATCCCCTATAAATCCCTATAAATCACCATACATCCTCATGATATCCTATAAAATCACCACAAAAATCCTGAAATTAATCACCATAAATCCACATAAAATCCATATGATCACTGGGAGTACCCCCATATCTAAGCCATATCCCCAAGGATGGCTCCGTCGTATCGAGGTCTCCGGAGATCGTCAAGAGCAACAAGGCAGCGCTGGCGGCGGCGCCTGAGAACCTGAATAGGTCGCGACGGGAGATACGACGCGGGAGATCTGCTGAAAATGGGAGATAAACATGTAGAATCAGCAATAGATAGATAGATATCCATATAGATATCCAATAGACTGATGGATCTGCTAGAATCTACTAGATATCCATATAGATAGATTGATGGATAGATATATAGATTGATGGATGGATGGATAGATAGATAGATAGATGCAAACCCTGGGATTTCCCTGATTTAACCGGGCTTCGCCCTGGAAGTTGTGGAGATGCAGTTTGATGGAGATTCATGAGAATCCTGAGATTGAAATCCACAGAACTTGGATAGCCCCATACTAAATCTCAACAGTTTTTCACCAGCAGAAAATCAACAAAAAACTTTTTTTTTTAATGAAATAAACGGATACCCCCCATACTGTATGGATTCTGTGGTAAATATCATGTATAAAAATTAGATCCAAAGTATGGGCCAGTGGCTTGGGGTGGCTTGGGTTGTCTCAACATGGGGGATGTGCCGGAAGATGTGACAATGACAATACACACGCTTTTTGTTTGTGTGTTTCTATGTCAAACTAAATCGGGAAAATGACATAGAAAAACATGACATAGCACACACACACATAACCATCGAATTCTTGGGTTCCTCATGTCAATTCAGCCTCATCTGATGTACCTATGGAAAATGAGATGTCCAATCGCCAGGTTTGTCTAGTTATACACTGGCGTAAACGTTTAGATGTGGAAATCCCATAGTTTCCCTAGGAAAAATGATCGACAAATGGTGGGTTTCCTACATCTATATTTAATTTGCAGGAGGATTAGTGTTTTTTCCGAAGTGTTTCGTAGAATCGATGAGCCTTCACTGATGGGTTTGTACTTGTACTAGCGACTGGAAGTGTTTTGTTTGGGGGATTGCTATCTATTGAATCGGGGTATGTCGCAACTGAAGCTGTCCCCAAGTGTTGCCCCGCCAGGATCAGTTATCCATCATCATGGCTCACAGCAGAGGAAGGGGATGTCGGAGATGCGTAGAGCACCGTTTGAACCCAGTGAGAACGGTGGAAGAACACTTCGCAATCGGCCATGCCTTTGGTCAACTTTAGAAAATCATGTCCATTGATTTGTATGTGGGGTGTGTCTGAAAATTGGGTATGCAGCTATGCACCGAGAGTGTATGGCCACGAAATAAGAGGCAACACAGTCACATGCAATCATTACCCTCTGGTAATGACTAACGTAGCTATTGGAAATGGCCACTTATAGTTGATTTACCCATTAAAAATGGTGATTTTCCATAGTTATGTTAGTTTACCAGAGGGTAACCATGAGACTTTGCGGATGTTTCCCTGCAGTTTTCAAAGCAAATCCAGCGGTTTCTAAAAAAGTTCCTGCCCTTTACCAACTATAAGTCAGCTATCCAATGTATATCCATGTATGGAATGATAGTTATATAATATATATTATATATTATATTATATATATAATATATATAATATATAATATATTATATATAGTATTATGTTATATATATATATATTACATGTATATATGTATTATGTATTTTATATAATATATAATATGATATAATATATATATTATAATATGATATATTATAGATATAATATAATATAATATAATATAATATAATATATATAATATAATAGATAACATATATAATATATAATATATACTATATATAATATAATTTAATATAATATAATATAATATAATATATAATATAATATAATATGATATAATATAATATGATATGATATAATATAATATAATATGATATAATATAATATAATATGATATAATATAATATAATATAGTTCAATTTAATTTAATATAATATATATATATATATAATAATAATATATATATATATATTATATTATATTATATTATATTATATTATATTATATATAACCATATAGACATTTATAACTTGGAAAGGTCCATAACTGTAGCCCGTTTCGTTTGGTGCACCGTCTCTTTTTCGGAGGACAACGAACACTCTCTGAGGAGGATGAACCCTTCAGCCAGTCCCTACAGCCCGCAGTTGGACGAGTTCAGCTCAACCTTCCTGAAGTGCCTTGGTCGTTGAACAGCATGATTCCCTCACTTGATGATTAGTTGGGGGATTATCCATGGAACTAATATCCATAATAAAATCCATATACTGCAATTTATGTTTAAGAATAAACCCACCTGTTGGTTGATGATTAAAGGGGATTATACTACCCTTTATATATTAGGGATTATAATAATCCAATAGGGGAATCACTATAAACCAACCAGTATAATGGAATAATAGAGGAATTTTGAACACTGCTCACTTGTATAGTTTTGACCTAGTCCACATCAGTTGAGCTTTGCTAGTCACAACCAGTTTCAAAATCAATGAACAGCTGCTGGTTGTTTTTTGTTGAGGCCCTGATTAATAAATTATACCATTTGGATATATTTGGATCCAAGAAAGGTAGATGGATTGACAGTGCTTACGGTGATATTCCAGCTTTCTGTTGGGATGAGTGTTGCCCATGATGGAAAACCCAAGAAAAACCAGTCGATGGGCTCAATTCTTGTGGAGCCTGTGGGACATACAGGGTTGCCTGGTGGTCGATCAGTGACTAGGCCTGATACTTTTTTTGACAAGTCAAAGCGCCCATGTTCACAAGTCAAAGCTTAGATAGCCACTATATATATATATACGAGTGATATAATACGGATGTAGCTCGTGATACTTACTTGTTCCATGCCACAGAGTTTTTTGCTCAGAAACCGCTTCTGACTGAAACCTGGATGTTCAAATCCCCACCGGTGAAATCCATTTCCAAAAGGTTTAAACAGGCTTGTAAAGATAACTTTGCCAGTTCTTGGAAAGCATGTCTATCTTAAAAAAAGCCATGTCAACTGGATATAGTTTTTTATATATCTAAAATTTTCATCTACGCATATCTACACATATTTAATTTAGATTGAACCAGTTCTACTATAAATAATATGGAACCTGTCGATTTTTTGAAAGCGGCTATGTCACCATATTATTCCCATTTTACCATTTAAAGATTTTTCAAACAATGACAACTAAAAAAACATATGGGTCACCATATGATCTTAGTACAATCTTAGTACTATGTCCACTTTTTCAGATTTTTCACCATTTCGCTTGGTAACCGTTGGAGTTTTTCTGAAATCCACCATGCCACGTGCCACGAGACGAAAGGAGTATCGATTCGCGCACCGCGGATGAACTTGCCGTTTCTTGGCCTCGAAAAATCAAATGTTCGGTGGATCGCTTGGGATGGCGAAACAATGGTGACATGACTTAGCAAAAATGGTGCTGACTGGAACATTGTTAATATTGGTTAATCATGAATATATGGCTAATTAATATGGAAATACATGGTTGATATTAATGGAATTTGGTGACTTTCCATTCAGTTGGGAATGGAATAATCATCCCAACTGACGAAGTCCATGCTTTTTCAGAGGGGTAGGTATACCACCAACCAGAAAACTTGGTAACAAGATGAATGGTTTTGCTGAAATCCAGGTTTAGAATTGGTAACATTCTTTAAGTATCTTTAAGTAGCCATTTGGCTTGGATTTCAGCAGGATTTTTTTAAATCGGCACATGGGGATTTCACGAGGGAGCAGTCGCAGATGATTTATCCACCAACATGACGAACATGACGACCCTGCCATGAGTTGATATCATGGGACATCACTTTTCAGTAACGGTCCAAAGTGAAGAAACATTTGGAGACTTTGGGCAAATTTTGCGACTTCACAACGACCAAAAAACAATCCAAGAAGTGTGAAAACTAGTATACGGTGAAGCATCCAACAAATGACGCGCAGACCTATGTCATATTTCCAGTCAGCAGACCCGGTCGCAGAGCCTTCTGACGATCTTTCCGCCCGATGCAAATTTGAGGTCAGTGCCTTTTCACCCGGGGGTGAAACACCAATCGGCCAATCCACACATCAAAAGAGGGCTTTGGCCGAAGAAGTTCCTGTCTGGATCCTAGTTACATAGTTGTGCTTCCAGCCATTCAATACACCACACATCACGTTCAATACACCACACCTCTGATCATGGGTATCGAACCATCTCTGGTTGGTGGTTTGGAACATTTTTTATGTTTCCATATATTGGGAATAATCATCCCAACTGACTAATATTTTTCAGAGGGGTTGAAACCACCAACCAGATCTGAGTTTGGGGGCTACATACCTTTCACATGCAACAGAAATGGCTGGAAGTTGAGACTGCCTTCATATGATGCGCCTGCATGGAACGAACAGATTAGACACTGACTGCCGTAAGATATGGCAAGTAGTCCTCAAATGGCAAGTAGTTAGGATCCAAAATATCATAACCAGGTTCGAATTGAACAGTTTCATTCACTAGGGAATAGATCTAGATAAGAAACCAACATTTATGAGTTTCTTCGTCTTCAATTTTGACATCAATCACTATCGAGTGACCTGAACATTGTAGCATCCAAGCTCACAGACAGCTGAAGAGAAACGAATCTCCGCTGTTTAAGCTTTGCTGTTTTTTTTTGGGATCAACCACCAGTGTCGTCACAGGTGTGGCTCCCAGATAAATGCACTCAGTGCAACTTGTGCAGTGTGGTTTGCCCACACGCCGTGGTCCCTGGCCAAGAAGCCCGCGGGTTGGGATGAACATGACGAACCCGGCCCGGCACTGCCACCCATAACGTTGGTCACCAAAAAAAACACTGTTTTCGATACATGTGTGGAAGAAGCCATGTATGTTGGGTGATGGTTAATAGTGGTTGGCAATGGTTGGTAATGGTTGGTTGATGGATAATGTTTAATGATTTATAACTGGAAGAACCCATGTATACCCATACTGGTTGGTGATTTGGAACCATGGAATTTTATGACTTTCCATTCAGTTCTGAATGTCATAATCCCAACTGACTTTCATTTTTTTGCAGAGGGGTTGAAACCAGAATAAAATTAGAATGTCATGGGAAAATAGGTGAATGATGATACACAAGTGGATTTGGGGGTATCCCTTTTTCAGAAAACCCATCTACAATATATATATATAATTATATATACATATACACAAATATTGCAATCCAATCTGCTGTGGGAAGCCGCATCAATCATGATCATGATAAATCCATCTGACGTGTTTTCAGCGCCACCAGTCGGCATCTTGGGACGTCAACGCTTCAGGCTGTAGGGCATGTCTTTGCACATGTGTTTCCCATAGTATCACCTTGTGAAAGCCCGGGTTTTTTCGACATACCGGATCCCGTGCATCATCGATTCTCCTGGATAGCTAAGGTGAGACCCTTCTTGCTGGACAAGAAGGCAACTGTGGCTGTGTTCCACCTGTGTCTCCACGTAGGGTTGTCTCAAAATCTGGAACCTCGAAATCTCTTGGAATATCGTCGTGTTTTGCAACAATAAAATTGCTATAAAATTGGGAACAAAACTCTATCCACTATTCTCCATCATTCATTGCTTGAATCATCTTTTTTCACCTGTTTTTCCTGCAAAAAAGTCCCCGTTCATCCGATGCAACCCCATCAAATTCCCACATGAAAATTGGTCACATCTGAATTATTATTCATTAAAGTATGCATTGGTTTATTATTCATAAATCCAAACTGATTATCCAGCTCTTAGCTGCTAGTTATCGCGACAAAAATCCCCATCCCATCCACTCTCCAGATTTATTCGGGGGAATTGGCAAATTGTTAACTGGCCAAAGTGGATTAATTCCATTAAATGGATAATCCAAATATATCCAAATTATTTGGGATAATCATTAATTGCCAATTAATAATGGAATCTGCTTCAAATCCATCGCTGAAATCCCTCTGCTTCACATCCCGCAGGAGATGGAGCAAGCTCCTGAAGGTTTCGTGGCACGGAAGGCCAAAGGTGGAGACTTGGGAGGTGCGAAGGGCGGGGAGAACGAACTAGGGAAGTTGGTTCTTCGAATCTTTTGAATAGCAATAAATATATATGTTGAATATATTTTGATGTTGAATAACCATATATTTTATAAGATTATTCTAAGATCTTGTAAGATGTTTTAAGTATTGGCTTAACTGGGATTGATTTTTGGGGACATATCGTAGTGCTTAGATGTCCTCTTGCTACTGATGAAAAGATGGCGGCAACTTCGGAGTGCAAAAACTTCCTAGAGATTTCTTTCACGAAAGAGGGAAGATCAGCTGCAGGATGGTGCCCCCGTTCGATAGCGTTCAGTTGCTGCGTTTATAACTCCAATTTCACTATCATTTTAGTTGCTGATATATCGATAGTCTATAGTCAATGGGCTTACAACAAATTTATATTTGGGGATTCTGGGGTGGGCACCACCTTGTAACCTTGTGGGTGTTTGATTTTTTGTTGGATGTCGTATCTACTCAAGGGATTTGTTGCCCCATGGTGGCACATGGAAGATGGTTTCCAGAAGTTTCCAGGGTATCTACACCTTGGTTCCCTGTAGTTAGCAAAATTGTTTTTTTTTTTAAAAAAAACTATGTTGACTAGGCTTTTGCGGCGTATAATATATATATATATGTGATATATATATATATACACTGTACATATTATATATATATATATATGTGATTTATAAAATATAAATATATATATATATGCACGTATATTATGTATGTGTATAAAGGTATATATGATAATATATAAATATATATGTGTGTTTTTGGCTACTGCACATAGCTGCAATCGCTGCGGCACTGCAAAATAAATTCTGGTCACGCCAACAAAGGCCTACAACCCAAAGGCATATATATATATATATGTATTTACATACACATCATACAATGTGAGGCCCCTAAGATAGCTAAGTTGGTTTATAATTCCAATAAGTATGGTTTATGGTATTTATAACTATAGTTACTGGGGTTTATAAACCAACAAACATCACTGGGGGGGCCCACATTGTCTGTATGTATACTTGATCTATAGCTGGCTGGATTTAGCCAAGTTTTCACTGCAAGACACCATTAGGCCACCTGGCTGTGCAGGTCTCAACTATACCATTCAGTTGGCACCTTTTGACTGCACTGGCTGTGCAGTTTGTGTGGAGTAACTCGGTTTCACCAAAGTTGGAGCGGTGAACAGAGTAAGATATTGGGTAGGATATAAACATATGGTACCCCCCCAAAAAAATTACCTACCTTCTCATCACTTTTACGGGTATTTGCAGTGTTTCGTGTCTATTTTTTGGAATGGTTTTAAAATCGACAAATTCGGAGAGTTTTGGGTATTGGTTTTCCCTCTAATGGGTACCATATATATATATATATATATATATATACATATGTGAATACACACACAGAGGGTAGTAAGCAGAATGTTGATTTTGATTCTTCCTTGTACTTAGGGCATTCTGCATTCTGAAGGAATGCATTCAGAATGCATTCTTTGCAAAAACCAAGATCCAAGATCCAAGATTCACACAAGACTCCTGATCAAAATCTTGGATTTCTAAAGAATTTTGATAGGGATTGGTAAGGGTATTCTGGCAAATCCCAAATCCAAGATTTGCACAAGACTTCTCCGCAACTCTTGGATCATAGATTTGGGGAAGAATGCATTCTGAATGCATTCCTTCAGGCTGTAGAATGCCTAAGTACAATTCTTGCAATCTGAGTTCGTACCCCTTCCAAGCTATGTCTTAAGTCTTCTTAAGTATAATTTACATTAATTTACGTACCTCCAAGTACCTCAACCTCTCTGCAAAGTTTCCCTTAAGTGGTGATTCAACCCACATGAAAAAGATCATTCGACTTTGGGTCTTTTCCCCAAACCTGAAAAAGGCAGTGAAAACATGTGAAAACACTTTAAATGACTACAAGAAATGATCAAACATGCTTCCTTCTCTTGAAGAACCAATTCTAAGTGACAAGAGCAGGCTTTACAAACAGACACTTCATTCAAAGGGTGCAGCATTCCTTAAGCAAAATAGTATTCCCTTTCAATTGGTAGCATTCCTTTACAGAAAGCCGCTTCTCTTGAAAATATATCTCTTCATTTCGATCAATCAGTGTTTTTTTCCAACATGTAGATATGCATTCTTAATTCACAGACCCATTTCATAGCGTACTAAGTACAATACTTCTGGAAGGAAGAAACACGTTGCACAGACAGTCCCTGCAACATACAAGGCATCTTCCAATCAAATGCAGTATCTCTTCAAATCAAATAAGACTATCTTCAGAAATGTAGCCATTAATTACTTTGAAGAACATACATGTTTTTCTCTAAGTGACACTATATTTGTTGAAAAACAAGTTGTATATTTAAAAGAACATGCTGCACATGTGGCACAAGTACTGCTACATTGTGCTTTCTAGAGTCAGTATGCCCCACTGTTTTGACAGTAATTGTGTATACTTGAAATTAACAATTGTGAGCCGTCTTTGCTTAAACAGAAACATCACAAATGCTACCTTTGTGAGATTGACAGTGCCCCTTCTGAAGAAAAGTGACTTGAAAGGGCACAGCATAACTTCAATAAGAAAGCTCTTTTAGTCTATGCAGTATTCACTGGGAACAATAATAGTTCCAAAAGAGTTGTAGTGTAGCATTACAAGCAGGCAAAGGTAGTTTTTTTTGGGGGGGGCTAGCAAACATATATATATAAACATAAACAACCTATTCTCAAGAAAATGCTGGGTAAGATGTGCGTAGGTGTGGTAAGATCCTGTCTTGACATGTCCTGTCATTAAGATATTGACTTCCCGTACTGCAGAGCCTGCAGATGAATCTCCAGGATAGAATGTTCAGGGGCTGTGGACAGAACTTTTCTACCCGTCGAAGAAGCAAATGTTGTTACAATATTGTTGGTACAAAAAAAGGTCAGCCTGTTTCAATTGATTGGCGGTGACAACCATGTGTCGGTTGGCAATGACGCAAAACTAAACACCCTCACACTGGGCAGATGAACATCCCATTCTATTGCAACATAGTATATACCCTCTGGTAAACTAACATAGCTATTGAAAATGGCTCATTTATAGTTGATTTACCCATTTAAAATTGTGATTTTCCATAGTTTTTTGTATGTTTACCAGAGGGTACTTCTTTTTTCAAGTCGACCAGGATGTGCCCTGATGATGCATTGATCATGGAGCCTGCCTCACATTCACAGGACGGAGACACACCGCCGGGCCGGGCATAGGGAGCTGGATCATCTTGGATTTGTATCCCTCATCCGAAAAAGAGGAGTTGATTGCTATCCCCTGAAGTAACCTTCAACGACCCTGCTACTGCTCCTCGGTGTTGGACACATCTTTCCAGTAAAGATTTGCGATATGTTCAGGCTCGAAGTGTTTCTTTTCACTGGACAACATGCGACCGGGACTGTCCCCAAACTGAAGAAATTGGCCAGGGCAAACTGAAGCACGGCGAACAGGATGGACATCCAAGGATCGTATCAATCAACCACCCAGCCAGTGATACGTATTTTTTTACCGGTGCTGCAATGCCCGGACCCTTGTGGGGTTGATAGTATCTGAATTTATGGCCTGATGACGAAGTCATATTTTTGTGACTTCGAACATGTTGGAACTAGCAGATCAACTATAGTTCAATCACTATAGTAACTATAAAGATAACAACAGGGACTATATTATATAATATTAGATGATTTCATATAATATTATATAATACTATATTGATAACTATAGATAACTGTAGATACCAATAGCAACTGTAACTTTAGTACAGCACTATAGATAGCAATATTGTGATCTCGGGAGATTGCCTGAGCGACACTTTCTGATGCCAGGAGAAATTCAACGACCACTGGGAGTACTCCCTCAACAAGGCCAGTGATAGGAGTTACTGCCCAAAAAATGAACCGTGGCAACGGGAAATAGCGTCTCTTTTCAATGGCCATTTCAGGAACCTAAATTGGAAGTACCTACCATATATAAGGCCTATATAAGGCCTAAATTTCAGGGAATATCCCTAGAAGATATGCCCTTATATAGTACATTCCCATTGATCTTTGGGTTTCTAAATGGGAACATCATTGCCACGTTTCACCAGAGGAGACACCGCTGAAAAGTAGAAGATGGACATCTGAAACCTTTCAAATGGAGCTACCCCAGTTGAGCTTTTGATGTTTTTTCATGGAAAAGAAAAACGTGAAAAAGCCATTTTTCAATGGATGATAACTGTAATAACTGGGGTCCTTTTTTTGTGATAAAATCATGGACCGCCTCATCTATTCAGATTGGATCTTGATCAGCTTCCATGGGGTCCATCATGGTCCATCATGGTCTCATCCCAATGGATTTCTATGGATTTCTTATGTATCATCGTCCCATTTTTCACAGCATTAACAGCATTTCATCCTCCTTGTTGGGTCGATGAGTCTGACACCGAGGTGGCAGTGAAAGACAACTTGATGGAGCGGGGTTCAGTGAAGGGCTCTCAATTTCAGGAGCCTCTCATTGAGTTCAGCACTTTGGCAGTGAGAAACCGCTTGGGGGTTTGAGATTAGAGTCTGGAATTGTAGGGCAAACATCGTGAGGAAATTTCAGCAAGAGTCTTCGCGGGCAAGAAAGTCACAACATCACCCACAGCACCCATTGAATAGCTTTAACAAATAGCTTAAATTTGATGTTAGCGTAAACGTGAGCAGATCAGCAGATACCATGCAAACCCGGGAAGTTGATGTAACAGCCAAACATGAGATATTTTCATATATTTCCAAGTTTACCAACAATTGCTGTGTTTGTGTGCTAAAGAACTCACATGCTTCATAAACATTGACATATTGAATCCGCATCATCCGCACTTTTTTTTCTCCCTCTTTCAAAGTGAACTGCCATTTATTGACACTTGGGTGTGTAGAGCCTACAGGTCTGGAAACTTTTTTTTTGCAGCTTAGATGTGCTCAGATAACATCCATTGTTTGTACATTGAATGCCCGTTCTTTTTCTGACAAACACCCACTATTTTGGTTTGTCCAAAGATTGGTTACACCTCAAATCCACTTCTCCATCATATTTCCCTTTGAATGGCCATAATTTCATTGGGAGATTGGACGATATCTTCATTCTGAGACAAACCCGAGTGAATGGTTAACCCACTGTATCCCCATCAAAAAATCACCCCTTGTTGATGCTTCAAACCCCGCAAGTGCGGTCAACCCAACAATAAACCATCCCCAAGTCATCACGATTTTATGGGTGCTATGTTTACCATCCCCAGTCATGGTTGTTGTTTATGGCCGCCTGGGTTTCCCACATTATATCACCATTATATGATCACCAACATGCATACATACATATAATCATACATATATTATATTCCGATTATTGCACCAATAGTCACTATTATTAAATGCAATTCAGACAACCCCATCTCAGTGTAAAACACATTTAAAAACCACCGCAACAGAAAAACACCCAGGTGGTGCTTGCAGCGGCTGTGGAGAGACCCCCTATGTCAAGCTCTTGACGCAGATGTTCGGCGATCGCAACTGAGCAGAAACCAATTTTGGGTTCAGCTGTTGATAAGTGATTTTTACATAATTTTACCACCTTTACAACCTCCATGGGTTAGATTTCAAGTGGTGCAAAATCTTCAATCTTTGGATGTGTCCTGAAAGAATTATGGAGATGATGTTCTGAACTCTTTCTGATAATTTCTGTATCTAGGGGGATCCATTGAAACCACCAGACTGTTTGATTGAGAACATTGACAGATACAGATATTGATTATATGAATCTCGAAACACTATGAAATAATCGCGTCCTAAGACGCGAAATCTGCACGCAGATTTTTTTCAGTTGGTGGGCCCCCAGATCGGAGGAAAGGACAGCCACAGCATGCCACAGCATGCCACAGCCAGGCATGGTCATCGCCAACAGCAGTGGTTGCTCCTCTGTTTGGGGAGGATCTTATGGTTTGAGTCCCTTCAAGAAGAACCGGCATGGACAAGGCGTGGCCAGGCCATGGATCATCTTGGATCCGGACTGTGGATTTGTCCAAGCTACTTGGAGATATCACCAGTTATGGCGATGTTCATGTAACTGGGGATATATATATATATAGGTATAGATAATTATTTATATATATAAACCCCTACAATAAATCACATTAATATGTTTCATGGTGTATGTGTCCTCTACATATTCCCCCAGGCAAACGGATGCTCAACCATGATATTTAGGGCTTTGGCAGATCCGCAGCTGGGAACAGGGACCCTGGTGCCCAGCAGTTTCAAGTTGAGGTAGGAGATCGCAATGCACCTACCCTCGGGTAATCTAAAATAGCTATTGAAAATGGCCCATCTGTAGTTGATTTACCTATTAAAAGTATTTAAAAGCCGTGATTTTCCATAGTTATGTTACTATGTTAGTTACCAGAGGGTATATAAGTTGTAGAGATACTTGTGGGACTGGAAACCATGCGTATATTTGACCAAAAAACTGATGCACAAGTCTGCTACAAGATACATCACCTGTGGCCAGAAACCGTCAAAATCTTGGATCATGTCAGGGCCAATTTTTCTAACGGATTTTGCCAAAGTGAAATTCGGAATGATCCATTTCAAATGTCGAGTTTTGCTCCCCTCTGGTCATATACCCTGGCCACAACCGCACTCACTCTATTCCATCCACATCGTAAATCAATTTGAAGAATAATGTGGGATGTTTGGGGAATGTAGTCAATGTATGTCAATGTATATATAATATATCACCATGAAATCACTAAGAATTGCATTCTTAATGTCATATGATGCTGTTGACTCCAGGCCCAGCATGGGCTCGAAGTCTCTTCGAGGCGCCACGAGAGAAACGGAAACTCATCGGAATTCTATGGAAAATGAGGGAATGAATAGCTGGGATTTATGATATTTATTGATCTGAATAACACTATGGAGGATGAGAATAGCTGGGAGTTATGGGAAAGTATGGAGGATGAGGATAACTGGGATTATATGGATATTACTTGGATTTTTTTCGATTTTACTGAGAGTTATGGATCTGAAGAACCCCCCATTCCGATGGTTTTCGGTCATCCAATCGGTTGGATACGAAGGGTAGTACTTAAAAATTGACTTTGCGCCATGGGAATTGATATACATTCACCAGCTAAGGAGATTTTTTGGTACCTAAGATTCACCATGAATATAGGAATTCTATGGAAAAGTCTGGAAAACATATGTTGATGATATGGATATGGAAAATGCGTAGGAATGTTGGAATTATGGTTATATGGGAATCTTTCAATTATTTGTTGATTGAATGTGATTGTATTATACTTTATTGTTATGGTGATTATTTGGGATTCTTTTCCAATATGGGAATCATATTGATCACAAAGGAATTGTATGTCCCATTATAATCATCATAATTCACCATGTGGAAAATATAGAAAAATGGTGATTATACGGGAATCTTTCAATGATCTGGTGATAAACCATGGAATTATTGTGGAATTATCATGGGGTTATAAATATATACTTGGATGATGGGGATTTTTTTGTGGGATTAGAATGGTGATCTGGTTGGTGGTTTGGAACAGTTTTTATTTTTCCATATATTGGGAATAATGATCCTAGCTGACTTTCATATTTTTCAGGGGTTGAAACCACCAACCAGTGATTGATTGGAATTATTTCATGGATTCAAGTTAAAGGAAAACTGTTACAGGAAAGCATGCTTAGTCAATGGGTCACCTAGAAACAGCTCGGGGATTTCCTGCAAAACTTCTGAACCAATTCGGATGGATAGCTCGAAAAAGCTCGAAAAAGGTGACTTTCTGAAGTGTCAAAAGATGTCAAAATTTCCAAAGGCCCTTGGGGACGAAAGGATTAGTTTAGGCATCCTTTGGTTCAGAGGCAATTGCATCAATTTTGACCTCATCCCAGCCAGATGTGATGAAAAATGGGAACCCTTTAAGGCCATCATCTTTGATCACTGAAAACTTCATCACAGGTATCACCTTTGATTTTTAGGTATTTATAGGATTTTCTTATCCTATTCCTGCTGTTTTGATCCGTAAATCATCAATCACCTATAAAACATATAAATCATTAGGCTTATAAATCATTATCTTAATCACCCATTAATAATACCTATTCATATAATAATTTCGGGCCATCATTGTACTGATTAATAATCACCTTTTTTTTACCTATGACAATCACCTACTGTTGAACTCACAACGGATGCACTTCGGATCCGCAGGACACGGCCGAATATGGCCTGGGGATGGCCTTGGGCTCACAGCAGCGACGCGAACGATTGGTGGCCGACGTGCGCGAACTCTTGGAGGAGGTGCGCGGTGATGTTTTTTTCTATTTCTTGGGATAAAAAAACGGAAAAAAAACGATAGAAAAATGGTGATTTAAGCCTCAAGAACTGGTTTTTTCATATGTTTTAACTTTTAAGCATGAAAAATTAATGATTTTGTTGGCTGATATGATAAGCACACTTGTATCCATGTGGATCCAAGTGCCTTCCAGGGGAAGTACTTGGGGCATGATTTGGGGGGTCAAATACCTTCTCAGATTGTCTTTGGATCCATAGGGAATTAAATTGGTTAATATGCATATAATAAGATATAATAAGGGCCATTTATACAATGTGGTACCCCCTAGTTATGTGTATTTGTTTACAACCCCCATTGTCTAGTTCGATAAATCTACCATGACCCTAGTTGTGTTAGTTATGAGATGTTATGGTACCACCCGGTTGGTATATTTCATGGGAATATTAAGCAACACAATGGTGGTTGAAGGATGTTGAAGGGGAATATGTCATGGAAATGTGTGATTTACTGTACATAGGATATTTCATGCGTATTTCACCAATAGTGGATGTTACGATGTTAAACAGGGATTTAAGTTTTAACAGATCATTCTGGGGATACACTGGGAAATAGCCACTCCAACAAGATGAGAATGATTGGGTTTGAACATTGTTTTGATTTCAGACACACTAGTTGCAGCAATCATGATGGGAAGATCACAAGCAAGTTATAGAGGGGTAGAATGGTATAACTTGATGATTAATGGTGGATACTGGTTGGTGGTTTGGAACATTTTTTATTTTTCCATATATTGGGAATAACCATCACAACTGACTAATATTTTTCGGAGGGGTTGAAACCACCAACCAGATTAGGTTAGAACAAATTGGAGTGTCAAACGGGTAATGTCCAACCATACCAGTTCTTTTGCTGTGAACAGCAGGGTGCTGATCCGGCTTTTGCCTCGCCAGAGGTTGGTATTTCACATTCCATATAGGAGTAAGTACATTGATTTAATGGGTCATTGGTACAGGATGGGGCCCCCAGTTATAAGTTGGTTTATGAACCATTCTAATCCCCATTAACTATATATAGTTATATCTACCATATACCATAGTTAAGCCACTTACAAGGCAACTGAACGCGAACTCGACTGGGGGCCCCATGCCCCAAAAAAGCCCGCGATGCCTTAGTTTTGAGCCTCCTCAATGCACCCTGGTATATGTCGGCTTACTAAACCCAGTTGCTTGTCGTCCTGTTTGAATTATGACCTTCTGACTGTTGATCGAATCACAATACAGTTCGTTCTACGATCGTTTCATCCAATCTTTGTTCGTCATTCAAGTTATTTCAAAAAAAATGTCTGGTTTGTGGTTTGGAACATTTTTTCCATAATATATGGGATGTCAACCTTCCCATTGACTTTCATATTTTTCAGAGGGGTAGGTCAACCACCAACCAGCTATAAATGTTCATTACCATTCTAAATATAGTAATAATCACCATAAACCCTAGCTACTCTAGTTATAAACTGATCAACGCTGTTGTTCAAGTCTACCATTTCTGTTGTTAGTTCTTACCCCATCCATTCGTTGCCACGCTTCGCTCATCCCCACGGGGGAATTCAGGTGCAATCGGGTGCCGTGATCTCCGCTGAATTGCAAAGCCTTTTGGAGAGGCCTTCGCTGGCCGCGGCGGGCCGGGGAGAGAAACGCGCTGGTTCTTGGGGCTACCGGGTATGTGAGCAAAGGTTATAAAGCTGGGCCGCCCGAAATGAGTGAAAATTCTTTGTTGTTTTTTTTTTATATATATATAAATATATATATATAAACACCACGAACTAGTTCGATATAATTATATATCTATATACGCATATATATATATATATATTTAATTACACATAATATATAATATATAATAGTTAATATATAATATATAATATATAATATATAACATATAATATATAAAATATAATATATAATATATAATATATAACATATAACATATAATATATCATATATAATATATCATATATAATATAATATATAATATATAATATATAATATATAATATATAACATATAACATATAATATATAATATATAATATATAATATATAACATATAATATATAAGATAT
>Ga0126342_10007410_pt1 | contig 19586 bp, 16 predicted proteins | sample Cyp1metagenome_FD_92528 | JGI IMG/M metagenome (GOLD analysis project Ga0126342, IMG submission 92528) | Coral microbial communities from Lord Howe Island, Old Settlement Bay, Australia - Cyphastrea 1 metagenome | ecosystem: Host-associated > Invertebrates > Cnidaria > Coral ... | reverse complement strand
GGTGGAGAAACAGGTGGAGAAACAGGTGGAGAAACAGGTGGAGAAACAGGTGGAGAAACAGGTGGAGAAACAGGTGGAGAAACAGGCGGAGAAACAGGTGGAGAAACAGGCGGAGAAACAGGTGGAGAAACAGGTGGAGAAACAGGTGGAGAAACAGGTGGAGAAACAGGTGGAGAAAGCAAAGAAATGCAAAGACTATACAGTCACAGTACAGTCACTGTATTGGAATGACTTGGGGAAGACTCTGGGAAGTGCCTGGCTTCAAAGGTGGAGGGAGGATAGGGGATTGCTCTCCAGATCTCTCCAGGTTTGCTTGTCCGCAGCATTGGACGCTCACCAGCGCAAGTGCTCCATGTCCATTCATTGCCGAGTTCCCAGAGGATGTGTCTTTCTGTGTATGAATTGGTTTTCAGGTATGCCCACTCTTTGGCAGAGAGGCATAACCTGGTACATGCCACGCGGCAGAACGAATCTGGGCAGACGTGCGCATTCCACCAGCAAAGCACAGCAAACTCAGGTGACATTGTTGACATTGACACCTCTTGTTTTTCTATGTTTTTCCACATATGTTTCCGAATTCGCAACTGTTCACGATCGAATCCCGGCAAATTGTTGCTGGTGGTCAACCATGGTCAACCCGGATCTTTGATGATCTTTGATGATCTTTGCAGGTATGTGTTCTTGAGCAAATGTCGGTCCAGTCAAGTGGCGAGCAGCCGCAAAAAGGCCGACAGATTTGTTTTGCAAAAAGTTTCCATGCTATTCCATGCTGAGCGCTTGATTGTTTGATTTGCTCATAGTTCCATCAGTAATCATCAGTGCCCCAGGCATACTCAGTGGACATCCGCAGCACGTGCAGCTGTCTAAATTGGCGGATTCTACCAGCGAGTAGTGGGATGCTATTCGATGAATGTAAGCCCTTCAGAGAGTGCAAGCCAGGCCCATGCTGGCTGCAGGAGGCTTTCAGTCACACCAATCATTTGACTTCCACCAATCAGTTTTGCATGTCTCCACTGTCTCCACGAATTGTGCAACTCAAGCAGCTGCACCAGCACTTTGTGTCACGTTGAGTGCTGGGGGATTTCTGGAGACATGTCCATGTTTCAACGTGTTTTTTTTCTGTAGCAAGTCCCACATCCAAATGATTCCAAAGGCAAAGTTCTGAGTCCTTCAGATCCTTTACCAGTAGGTCAGTAGGTCTTACTAGAACACTACGATGCACCAACCCGTTGCTATTTTTTTGCAACCCCGCCGTTTGATTGTTTCAAATTTTGTCAATCATGTGGATACAACTTACATAGTATACAACGCCGTGGAAGCATAAGTTATATAGATTATGCAATCTCTAGTGGAATCCCAAAGTCATCAGCGCGACACGGTTGCAGGCATGTCTGCTATTCATGATGTGATCGGTGGCTACGAGGCAGTCTAAGAGTCTTGGCAGTGTTGTGTAAGATGACCACAACTGCAGATGATGAGTGACGTGAAAAGCCTAGACAAGAGATTTCCGCAGGCCCACAGTCAAAGTTGCTATGTTGGCCCTATGTCACCTCCTGGTCTTTTGTTCCCAGGCAGGATCTGTGGATATCTGTGGTCTCTTTGGTGCTGTTATTCCTGGGTGGAGAAGTGGAGAATCATAGAGATATTAAAGGAAAAGTGTTGCAATCTTTGTAGATGAGGTCGTTGCAGGTTACCGGCAGGTTGGAGGAACAGGTTGGAGCACATGTCAAGATACATCAAGATACGCATGTCAAGACGAGTTAGGATCAAGAGCAGATGTCGAGTCCCACTGAGTGCAGGCCTAGATCTTGGCACGCCAATCCTTGCCCCAGACCTTCTTCCCGCCACTTGGCTGACTGAACAGCTGTGCTGCAGCTTCTATCTCTCTATCATCCTATATCATCCTCTATCCTTTTAGCCCCAGACTAACTAAAGAATACTAAAGATAGATAAAGTGCGAGTAACTATATATATATATTGATGTATATTGAACATTTTAAAAAAATACAGATGCATGGAACTGATGCGCCCTTTGTTTGAGGTGGATTATTTTAGAGACACTGTTATATTTGAGCTTCATGCATTGTTTGTCGGGCTGTAGAGTGGATATCTCTGGACAAATTGGCAGCTCCAATCAAGTCTAGCTTTCCCGGACCCTACCCTCAACTTATCATAACTTATCACCATCAAGAGAGGCCATAAGACCACAGAAGACTCATAAGTTCGGTGCATTGATTCTTTGGTGTGAGCTGATATGATTTGCAAATCTTCCACACTTGATTTTTTTGCAGGAGTCTTTTTCCACTATTTCTCATTAGTGTATGCATGTCACCCCGGCACACCAGGCAGGAATGCTCGACGAGTCTGGCATGTTTCAATCTCAGCCAAAGGAATCGATACTCCCACCTCCTCGATTGGTTATGATTGGTTTCATGTCAGCCCGCTGACTGCGTATGCTGCGCACTCGATATGTACATGGGTCAAAAATTGTCAAAAACATTCAAAAATGGGATACCAATGGACGCACAGCATTGGTAGTTTCTTGCCTTAAACATGATCGCTGCAAACCCTACGTTGCCCACTACTGTCCCGATCTCCTTTGACATGCTCAAACCCTAAATACCCTATGACTCTATGACAAGTATATAACATTGTCTTGGTTTGTGATTTGAAGATGGGCGAACAACATGATTAAAACATCCATTGAGGGGTCAAAGATTTACCAATACCTGTGTGATTCAATGTGATTCATAAAACGTTGTTGCAGCATGTCTTGGTCGAAGAAGAATCTGTGAGATATGACTCTGATTACTTGGGAAAAAGTTGGACTAAGTGTCACGCAACACTAAAGCTGCACGAAGTTTGGCATCAATACAGGCCCAACTTGAATGGATACAAGCACACTGTCCGTGCCAAAGCATAAAACATATAAAACACATTAAAACACGCAGTTGCAGTTGATGAAATTGCCACATGGCTGGACCTTCAGAAGCCCTTCCAGACACTAGACTCGACAACTTGCGATTTGTTTGTTTGTTTGAAACAACTACTGTAGTTACTGTACGCTGCTGAAATAGACGGAGATTGAGGTTCATGCTTCCGAGCGCCGCAGCACCTCCTGGTATTGAGCCAGCATTGCCTGCTGCCTCAGGTTGCAAAGACCTATTCATCCTCTTTCATTGATGCTCCATTTTCCCCGAATTTCCTTCCAAAAATTCAAAATATTTGCGAAGCTCGTATTGCTGAGCATTGCTGACTGAGCGGCGCCATTCTTGGTGCCCAAGGCCCAGGCACGCATGGCCCCAAAGATGCAGGCAGGTGAAGAGTGCATGCGTTCCAATGCATTCCAGCAAATTCATAATCTGGGAGTAGGATACAGGGATATACAGGGTTGACTTAACTCAAGCTGCTTGGACTCGAACTCTTCCACTTGTAATGGCATGAAATGCTTCAGAATACATTGTGACAACCTGAGGCATCCGGAAGAGACAACAGAGCCTCCTCCTGGTTTGGAGTTTCAAGGCGCTTGCAAAAGCACTCGCATGGTGAGGAAAGACACAGGTCAGCCAGGTTCATTGTGATTCTTTGTGTACTGTACCTGCCTTTGAACAAGCTGTCGGGAGAGCAAATTCCAAGCACAGCTTGCAGCAGTTTCGCAGTCCATGGTGTTTTTCTTGGCGCTCGCACAATCTGCTGACCAACGCTAACGCAGTGACATCAACAAATGCTATTGACTCCTGAAAAACTCGTCAGCAAGGTTTGGCTGAGCTTGCAGAAGGATTGTGCAATGACCTGGTCGCAACAGATCAAGAGGACAGTGCATCGGACACTGCATGACACCGCCACACCCAGCTCCACACCAGCATGGTAACAACATGAGTGAATTGATGGGAGCTGTCAGGAACACTATGGACTTTGTCAGAATGTTTGGAATGATTCACTTGAAGACGTTGAAAGATGTTGAACGTGTTGATTCCCACTCCGCGGAGGATTTGCATCTTGACCTCAAGTATATTGACTGCCATTGTCCAGCCTCAGAGTCCATCTCCACGGAGGAGTTCGGAGAAAGAGTCCAGATGTGTCCAGAAATTCCACCGACATCCACCGATATAACAATGAATTCAGATGAATTCAGTATTGTGCCCCTTGCGTTTGGCATTTTCAATGTTGGCAAACGCTTGAATTTGTGTGGTCTGAACAAAACGACATTCTGAAACAGATGTGTTTGTATGTAAGTATGCATATGCGAACTATTGAGATTCTTCTTTTTTTACGGCATGGCGACGGAGTTCATTGCCCAGTTGGAATTACACATTTCAAGATTCTTTACGAAGACCGCTTTGGCAGGAGACGAGTAGTGAAAATATGCGTTCGGAATTGCGTGTGACAATGTGGGTTAATTGGTGAGTTTGTGAGGGTTTCTGATGCTTTCTGCAATTCTCACTCCCTGAAGCTCGGTTTTGAAGGGCCCTTGGCCATGAAAGCTGAGCAGATCCAAAGATATCCAAAGTACCCTGCAGGACAGCCTCTCAAAAAGGAGCAATGAGACCGACAGAAGCTAACGATTTCAAATGCCATGGTGGCCAACAGCTCCATTGTAAAATATTGTAAATGCTGGATGAGAAATGAGAATATGATGAGAATATGATGAATATGTTGGTTGTTGTTTATGTTGCTTGCTCTTATGATTGCTATCCGATGTGTTTCCTGGATTTGTGGCCAAACATGGTTTCTGTTTGACGTGACCTTGTAGATTCCTACCTGGTAGAAATGGCACCGGAGTAGATTCCAGGCACGTTGCACGCCCCACTTGCAGTGGGAGAATGGCCATGCACTTGATTTGCCAACCAAGCAGAGTCATTTCCATGAAGCTGCACAAGAAAGATACTTGAAGATATTAGAGAAGCAAACATCCAGATACCAGGCTTTGACAAGAAATCCACAATTTCCGGATGCAAAGCTTGCGAACTCATGACAACTCATCAGTGAAGATAAATATGTGGTGGCTCCTTGACTTCACACGATGCTGTGGAAAGGCATGAAGCCTCTGCATGCGTACAGGTAGTTGGGTAAACAGCTGCAGGTTTGCGCAGATTGCCCTTACTTAAGTATGTGACAGACGTGACAGACTCCTCAAATGGGTTTCTTGTCTTTCGTTCTTGGGGTTGTTTTGATTCTTCACAAGCTTCCCGCCAAAAGTAGATGCATGATGATGCATGAAAGAATTGCGGGAGTTGATAGACATTGATAGACTACGGGCACCTACGCTCCTGAAGTTGTCAGTTGCACATTGACTGTGCATTGTATAACAGTGTCCGATGTCCGATGGATGGGGCAGCCGCAACGAAGGTTTGGCCCATCTCTTTCCGGGGAGTAGAGTAGGCAGCTTTTGATTCTTGCTCAAGGAGTGCAAGCGTCAAGGCACTTTCAAAGCCGATTTGTTCACTCTGGCGTTTGTGACAGATTCTGATGATTGGTTGATGATGTTGATGTTGCTTTGTTGCTATGTTGCTTTGAGATCTTTGTGTTTTGGTGTCCAGTTCCCTGCGAATGGCAGCTTGTGTATTGTGGTACCAATAAGTTTACAACGCATGGGGGTGAAGCTACAAGCTGAACAAGCCGTGGCTGGCACGTTACGTGTCACAATCCATGCTGGCTCCATGCCCCAATTGGCTGGTCCCGATTTTGAGGAGCTGGGATCCAATAGCGCCAAGCCAGGCACAATTGAACAAGGACAACTTTTCAACATTGTCTATATTGTTTCAACATGTTCAAGATCTGAATGAAGATTGACCAATTGTGAACCTTTCGGAGTGGCCATGATGTGTGTTTCTTTTAACACCCAGAAATTCATGAAGGATTGGTTCTCTTTGACTGAATGGTGGCCAGAAGTCCTTGCACTGTCGATACTGGTATGGTCAGCTAGACCAAAAAGGTAGACGTTTCCTCCTGGGGCCTTGAGGCTATCAATAAGTGGCCAGGCACTTCCAAAGAAGCCCTGGTCTTTGATTCTGGGCAAATGCCAATCTTCAAAAAGTGTACATTATGCCAATCATTATGCATTCTGTTAGGTCTGAAGACAAATATAGCATGATATGATATGGTAGGTTTATTGATTGATTGATTGATAAATAGGCATTGCACTGTATGATAAACAATCTCAGACTTTGCGATATGAGGTTGCGTGATTGATTGGCATACAAATGGACGTAGACACATCAGCACGTTTCCAGCAGAGATACAGATGCGTGAACATTTTACTAGCAGACTACTGTATGATACTGTATGCATAATTTGAGTGTTGAAAGATTCCTCATGTCCAATAGGCTTAGTGTGTGAAGAGTGGTAAAGGAACTCATCAGCATCAGCTGACAGTTGCAGTGGCATCATACTTCTATATTCTACTCGATTTGCTCTGAAGATTGACGAAGCCCAAAAAAAGCCCAAGGTCGCTAAGGGAGATGTGACATGTGCTTTTGTAAGACGCAGCTCAGCCCTCACCAGCCCGCAGCTGCACCATGCACAAACTCCTGCGGCGGAGCCATACCAGTGCGCTGCCAAAGGTGTGCTGCCTTTGTAAAGGGCCCGAAGCCATTCGAAGTCACTATCCAGACCACATATCCAGACACATCCAGACCTAACAAATACAAACAAATACGGTATTGATGCTGAACAAGTATGAACACTCAGAACATCTTTGAAGTATGTTTGACCTGATGCATCCTGATGCCTGTTTCAAAGTGTCGTGTTGAAGTGTTGTTTTTTTATGTGTTTTTAATGTTTTTGCACGTTTGTGCGTTGCATTCGGGCTCGATCCTTTTCCTTGCATTCTCCTTTGCTCCTCGAGTCTAGGTCTAGGCAGCGATGTGAAAGACATTTGGTTCGGCAGTTGTGATCCTTCGCGTCTCTCTGGCATCACGCTCAAAGGGTCGAAGGCTAAGACGCGAACTGAACGTCTACGGCCCAGCCCACCGAGCGACGCTTGCCGAAGCTGAATCTCTTTCGGCCAAAATGTGCTTCTTGCAAGCTGACCTGATATGTGACACAAGGGCAGGAGGTTTTTAAGAGGTTCTGATTCTGAATGATTCTGATATCCGTAGATATCCAGCAAAAATGCATGCAACTTCACTTTTTCATCAAATATGCTCAAAACTGATGGCTTCAAACCAGCATTCGGTAGCAAAAATCACGCAACCCCGCGTCAATTACTTCGTGGTGGCGAGCCAAGTAGGATGCTGAGAAATATGGAGAGATTGCTGAGTCTGTTTGACAATTTTGGACATCACAGCAGCCAATTTTATGACAGCAGCCAGACTTTTGAGAATTGTCAGAAACAAATCGGTTTCAAGATGATTGACATGTGGACATGTGTACTATTTTGATCTATTTTGTACTTGGTTCCAGGCCGCCTATGCATGTGGCCACAGTCTTGTGGCTGCTACCTTTGATTGCAGGCATACTTCTTGTTGTGGTTGGCCTATGTTGGTCTTTTTGTATGTGTTGGAGTCCTTTCAGCAAGTTTCCCCTGCAGACTGCCATTGGCAAATTCAGCGGCGTAGTCAGAGCGTCAAGAAGGAATGGAACCAGTCCAGCCGATTTCTCAAGGATAGGATGGTGCTGCATGGTGCTGCTATGTGCTCCTTGTCCACGCTGCTTGAAGGGGACCACCATTGCAGTCTCAGGCACTGAAAGATTGACTGCCAATTCGTTGTCCACGGAAGGTAGATCATTTGAGCCGAAGCCCCAGACTCTCTCTTTGCGTTCTGTGTCTTGTGCCTCAGATTTCAGACCCACTTCAGGCACGAAGTCAGGAACATCACAGACAACAGCTCCTTGCCAAACTCTTCATGGCCTGGCTCTCAAACCAAGAGGTTTTTGAGTGGAAGAGAATAGAATCTGAATAGAATTTACTGTAGATTATATTATATTATACTATATTATATTATATTATATTATATTTTAGTTCCCAAAAACAATCACAGTCACGATCCCTCAGATTTCAATATATTAAATGGTATTAGGGTATATTAAGGTACATTTCCTGGCACAGGCATCAAAGTATAGCCAGGAAAGCACTGGGATGCCTTCTGGTCCTATTAATTGTCGCATTTCGAAATCCATCACGGCGCGACAAGTAGAGTCCTAGCGGAAACAAGAGTCCAAAGCATCAAAGCTCGGACGTTTTCATTAGAGAGTAATATGATGAACATGGAGCTATCAGCTGTCCGATCATTCAACATAGCAAGCTTGCAATATGGAGGTAGTAAGCAGGTTTTTGAAGCTTGTTTTCATTATTTTCATTACAAGATAGCATGGACATGTTGCCCAATGGGTCTCGCTACCCAGCCCTTATCAAAATTCTCAATGCAACCATACCCCAGAAGGCTGTTCTGTGCAGGTCCAGCACTTGGCGTTGTTCACCTAAGGGGCCGAGTTGGTTGCTCCTCCAGGTTTCGAGCAACATGTGTTGTATTGTGTTGCATCACTTATGTTTTGGTATTTTTTGGTTATGTTTGCTTCAAGAACAGAGTGAAGTGTTGGTTGCTGTTGGTTGAGTTTGAGGTTAGAGGACTGCACAGCAGGTCCATATAAGCCCTCTTTGCGCAGGCAGTGCGCCTGGGCATCCTTGAAAGCAAGCAACCTGGTGAAGGCACGGGCCAAGTAGCACAATTTCAATTGTTGTTTATCTTGTGTTTAAAGTTATCAGCTGAATTGAGCTGTGGAAAGATTGATATTGTATGATATTGTATGTCATCATCTACTCGTATTGTGCTGTGGCCGCTACATACTGCTACGATGTTCGCCAATGTGGTGTCCCAACATGGAGGGACCTGACCGAACAAATACAAAAAGAGCTGCCGTGAATTGCATTATCTTGCATGATGTTTTGGAGGATGTCTGTATGATGTACTATATGTACTGTATAAGTGATACAAGTTGACCATCGCTTTGCTTTTACCATCTTTGACCCCATCCACGCATGCACGATCTTCCAGCGGTTCAGGTCCTGCAGATCCATGCTTTGTTGGTTTTACCAAATTCTTCTGGGCAACTCTTCTAGCAGTGTGCCTTAGATGCATTTAGATGTGCTTGGCATAAGAGTGACAGCTGAGATACTTTGAGATGAATGTTTATTTGTAAAAATGTGCGAAACCGTGTCAGTATGCCATGAACAATGCGATAAAACCAAGGACGACGCTCGTTGGCATTTGCCTGCTAGTTCCAGTCATGCTGGAGATAACAAGGCAGGTATTCTGAATTTAGGGTTCGGAATGGTTTGGAGGCAGACCCAGAGTTTCTTATCGTTCAGTACTTGGAGGAGGCGACCACCTGGCGTCCCGCTGGTTCTGTTTGGAATCACTTTTGACTGCGAGCCTGGGGCCTGGCAATGTGTTTCTTCCATTTTTCCTACCCTCGATCTACTCGATCTACTCGTACATATTTGTTCATAACATCTTCAGATGACTTTCTGTAGATTTTCGCTTAATCTTGCGATCGTTTCCCTCTTGTTGTGTTTTTCTTTTCTTTTTGGCCGGAGCCTTGTTGTCTTAACATGCATGTGTTCCTCCGTTTTCTTATCTTGTATTTGTATGCATGTGTGACATGTGTACGTCAATTTGTACTTTCAATTAGGAGCCTGTTTGCACCTACCGAACTAATCTTAACATATCTTAACTTATCATCCTTTCCAAGCTGTCGGGTCATGCCACCCTCTTGCTTTCGTTTTCTTCATGCAGAAGCCAAGGCCAAAGCCGCACGCGGATTCTCATGATTTCTATAGCATGAAGCCGCCAGAGTCAGTGTCTCCTTTGGCGCGTCAGAAGTGATTTAGACATCCGGTGAACATCTGGGTTTGTCTGAAAATAAGGTACCCAAAATCACCAAGATCCCATGGTTCAATACATTTTTCATCCATTTTCCCTATGAAATGGCCATCTGGAGGATATACCTCATCTTTCAGATACACCCATCTTGAGAAAAGACAAGTTTCACATGAGTCCTCTCAGCCGAGCCAGCCGCTAGTGGAATTGGATGAGAAAAAGCCGAGTAGCAGTGGCAGGTACAGTTGGCAAAGAAACTACCATGGACCATGAATCTCTATGGAAGCATAGTTACAAAATGTTGCCAAAAAAAACTATCAAAGTGTACCCGGGAAAAACTCTGGAGACACCTGAGACGCGCAGCATTTTACGCCATCGATGATTGTGTTGCTTCCTGAGGGCACTGCTGATGTGGGCATGTGCAAGCTAGCAAATAGATACAGTTAATATCAATTTATTGCAATTTGACATTGCTTTATAATATATAGAAGCAAGGAGGTCGCACGTTCAACGATGTTCAACGTCTCCTGCAAGCCAGTCATTTGCATTCAAATCCAGGCTATTCGAGGCTTACTTTTCTGATCTTTCTGTTTCTCTGCCTGAAGTGCCGTGTGTTGGCAGTTTCGATCTGCTCATTGACCCATCACCCAGGTGAGCACGTGGACATGCAACACGTCAACATGTCACGTCAGATTTAGGTTCAAGACATGGCGCTGGGTAGGATCTGTTGCCACAACACTCTCATGGTTGCACTCTAAAGACATTGACTCACATTGACCCAACAGTGGGGGACATGTGTCTTTCTTGGAGCACATTAGTGAAAGTAAACATGTTGAGAAGGAGAGAAGGACATGTACGTCATGTCATTGAACCTGCTTCCGATGATGAATTTGAAAGAGATTTGTGCGTGGCATAGCCCCGTAATGTGGTGATGCTGAAACCATTCCGTCCAATCACTGAGTGGAAGCTGAGTGCGATTGTTTTCGTTGAACTTGTCGGGGTCTCAAACTCCTGCCCCACTCGTGGTGACATGTTGGCTTACATGGCTTACATGTCACGGTTGGACGTACTCGTGTGAGCATGTGCCGTTGTGATGGAGCTGCAGAAAGCATTTGGAAATGTTTGGATTATGTTTGCTGATTTTATGTGGCATGCTTGGGCAAAGATGTTAAAAGAGCATGGAGGAAAAAGACTTTTGACGTTGGCGTGAACTGCAAAGAATTGCGCACAGAGCACATCGACGAGCTGCGAATTTCGTTCCTGCAGCTGCTGTCAATGTCCTCTCCACAGCCTACTGTATGTTGGCTGAAAGGTTGCAACCCGTCGCTCCCCTTTTTTTTATCAGGCATGTCATGCTTTTCCTTCACAGTTTTCGCGTAAAGAAACATTGAGATTGCACACCAGCTTGTACCACCTCCCGACCAAGTTGCTTTTCGGTCCAACCGGATTGGGCATGTTTTGAAACTCTTGAGGCTCTACTTGTAGTGTAGTGAATCAATACTGTAAGATTGTATGATGCCTTATCATCATTTCGCACCAGGTTGCGGCTTTAGCAGAAATGCATAGAGCGCAGAATGTGCAAGATAATCCTTGGCTGCTGCAAAATTGCCACCGCGCTAGTGCCTCATTTTTTGTGCATGGCATAGCATCCATGGCGTTTGCAGGCTCGACTTGAATGTTGACATCATCGACCCTGTCCAATCTGTACGAACTGTAGCACGGGTAGCCAAAGTTTGCAAGCACTACGAAACACGGTTTGGGTGACTTGGAAAAATAACACCAGATGGCAAACGAAGAGACGCAAACAAAAGCAGCCAGAACAAAATGAACAGAAAAGACAGGTCTTGCTTGCAAGTCTAAACAGTCAGAAAATGACACAGTGATTGCGACAACATGACAAAACAACAATGGTAATTATACAGCTATAATCAGCTATGCATTTCAACGGCACCTATGATGATGCATGTTTTTTTTGAATTCCTCGCTTGCAATGGCGACCGATGTTGCACACCAAAACGGTGAGGCCAGGGGCGTGTCCAGGCACTACAGTTACACCAATTAAATCCAATTAGCCAATTTCGGAACGGGTGTTTTTCAGGGTCTGCCAGTTGTAGTCGACAAAGCAAATCTTTCCCCTCGTTCTGGCTGGAAAATGTTCCAGGCGGGCACCTCAAAGGATGGATCTATTGAGGACTTGAAGGAGAAGGTTCACTTTGGCACCAGTTCAGAATGTTCAAATCTACTTGTAAAATCGTGTATCATCTTGTACCTACTTGTAGCAATCTCTAGAATTCTTGTTTTTACATGTTCTTACTGTGCTTGTAAGATCTTGTAAGCCTGTCCAAGCCACAGGGAAATGTTGCCTTCAAGAGGGCAGCATTGCTTAGGCTGGGGTGATGCATTGTGTTGAAGTGCACATTGATACATTGTCAATTGTTCGCTGTACTTCGCTTTGCTATGTTGTGCTTTTGCTTTCAACAAACATGTGTTTGAAAACCTTTGGAAGCCGCGGCTGTTGCTGTTTTGCTTGTGAACTCTGAGGCGAACCACGGCAGGAAAACAGTATTTGAGTGAAGCCAAATCATACTATATCCAGGCTTGGCTGTTGACCTCCCACTGGACCGTTGGCTTGTCCTTGCAGGGCGGTGCCTCTCATGAAAGAACTTGGCTCAACTTATTTTTTGTTCACACGGAGCTCCGGCAGGAACCATTCAAGACATATTTATAATTATTTGTATAAGTCAGTCAACTATCATGAATAATGCAAGAGATAGATAGAACTAGTACAACACCATATAATATATCTATCATAATATAGTCTACACACATGTAACATCAAGACATGTGTAATGTAAAATTATTGGGTTTGAATTGGCAGATGCAGTCAATATCATCCAGGCCATCCAGCAACTCGGCTTGGCCAGAGCAGATGCAGCCAACCTCGCTTTGACGTCATGCGAGTCTGTTTCAGAAATAGCTTTTCAATGTGTTTGATTGTTTTTTAATGTTTTTCATTCTTTACAAAATTGAGGGTCGAAACGTGTCTTGAAACGATTGTCTATGATTGTCTGTGATTGTCTATTGCCAATCGAGTCACCCATCCCAGTCTCAAGACTGGACGGAACGTATTTGATGGTATGTGTGCCTTTGCCAGGTGCGCGCTGCATTCAAACTTGGCCGCCGTGTATTTGCAGGAGGCGTTGATTTTCACAGTGCTTTACAGTTTTAGATGTTTTTAGCCTGGACATTTGAGGAGTGCACAAGTCAAGGGAAATGTAAAATATGTAAAGGGGACATCCTCCCCGTTGCGCAGCCGAAGGTACCACCAAGATGGACTGAAGCCAAAGCAGCTACAGACATCGCATTGACGATTGACCCGCAGCATGTAGCCGCCTTGGCAAAACGTTTTTGTGTTGAAGGATGATTCAACCAGCAGTGGTGTTCTGCGAGGTCAAAGCAAGATTCAGACGCGCTCAAGCACTTCTTCAGGAGCCGTGGTATTACTTGTACCATGGATTTCCGTGGATTACCTGTGTGTTTGTATGTGATGTTGGAGTTGATTCTGCCAGTAATCTAGCCTGTGTTTGCATTTGTCATGATTGTACCGTCTCGCAAGAATATCCAGGCAACCAGGAAATACTTAGAGACTTGGATTCTTGGGTATTCTTTGCAAATTTGTTTGTTTCACAGGACAACAGAGAAGGTCTGTCAGAGGAGGCAGGATAACGTTTGGAAATTGAATTATGTCCAGATGGATCAGATGTAAGGTCATCCTAAGTTGTGGCATGTTGGAGCCGAGACCTGTTGATGTTGACAGGCCCTCCGGGAAGCCTTGTGCGATTTAGAAGCCGTGCAAAAGCTTGAGCCCATGGCCAAGAGATGCCAAGAGATGTTGTTTGATGTTTATCCGAGTTTATCCAAGCATTGCTTCATGAAGTTCAGTCAAGAAACGAAAGCTCGATGACGAAATCATTTGAATTCTGCAGGGTCCTGCACGACCAAGTGTGGTGACACATGGTGAGGCCCGCAAACAAGCAAGTGCGAGAGGAGGCGTCAACTGGCCTAGCAGTCAGTGAAAGTGAGCCAAGCCATAGCGAATTCATTTCACGCTGTTCATGCGATTTCTCAACCCCAGGCTCAATGCTACAGTTCAATGAACACGTCGTAAATGTTGAGTAAACACGGAGGAGATCAAGGAAAGCTTTGTTTGCATGTGAATCTGAACTTCAAAACACTGTGTTGTGTGAGAGGTGAATCGGGTCACTGGCCGAATTCAGCGCTTGGAGAGCAAAAGGATTGTACCTTCTTCGAAAGAGGCTGTATTGCACAGTGATATGGAGTTTGGATATAGACAATATAGAAGCTTTGCATATCTTGACCTTGAATATCTTGAATAGATTGACACATGCGCTGGGATCGCAACTGATGACAGATCCTTCAAAAGCACATAGCCACCTCCTTGCTTGAACGTGGCGGTGATTGTCTCGAGAGCTTTGGCTATGTCAGATTCTTAGCCACCATTTTCAATGACTGCGTTTGATGCATTAGTTTTCTTGGGGGGGACGCTACAAAGATGGAAAAGATATAAAAGATTGAAAAACAATGAAAAACAAACGCTATTTCCAGACGGCCCGTATGCTTCCAGATGCTTCCAGTCAAGAAACATCAAGAAACATTATCCCGCATTCGCTCCCACCGCCTGGACATGACAAGATAGTGGGAAGGTGAAGCATATGCAATGCATGTTCAAAATGCAACTTCATTGCTTCCATGGATTGGTTTCCCCTCGGAACAGCATTTCGAGCATTTGTTCGTTGCTAATTCGTGTTAGATTTGATGATAGTTATGTTGATTAATAGTTCTTGAATGTTCTTGATATGTCATGATATTTGATGCTATTCGATTATATTTTGTGTGGCATAATTATACTAGTATAGCAGCATAGTTGTATTCTGTTGTATTGTGGTGTGTTACCGTTTGTCACCAAGGTTTGGGGTCAAAGCGAGACCTTGGTGCACGTCTTTGTCCCAGCTCGTGGGGTCAGCAACTTCCTCAGTGGGGATGCCATCGCCAAACCACGTTACTTTTCTTCAAGGTGGTCTCAGTATGTCTCAGTGGTATATTTGAAGATGTTTGATGTATACTATGGACATCTATGAATCTATGGACTATGGTGATATTGTTGTACACACATGTGCAGGGACATGCTCAGTGAAGCCATATAAGACTCACAAAATGTGTGGGGAACAGAACAATGACGAAGTCGCGCAACTCAAGACGGTTAGCTGGTTGATTCCCAACTTGAGCTCAATTTCGTGAGAGGAATGTCAAAGAATGCAGAGATTGAGTGTGAGGCACACGGTCTGCGAGCAACAAGTTCTGATGCACAGCGGTATTGTGATTTCATAAGGATCATTGGGTGTTCCCAACACCACATTAAATGGCATTTCTTCAAATTCTGCAGATACAAAGCCGGAAGCTGGCAGTCAAGCTGTTCGGCAATGACGGCCAGACTGTGTGTGAAGCTCAGCGAGAAGTGCTTGCCCAATAATGCAGTCACATTGTATAAACGACATTAAATGACAAAATACTGTAGAAGCCGAATGTAAATCAGAGTGTAGTGTGCGGGTCATTGATTTTGCTTGCGGTCGCATTTGTCTGGACGGTGCTTTTCAGCTTGTGGCAAAAGTCGCAGGATGGAGATTGATTCCCTTTTGCACAAGCCTGTACCTCGCCTTTCATTTGGTGCAGCTGTTTTTCTTTGGGAGGTGAAAGACCTTTGAGCAGTATGATAATTGTTTTACTAACTTACTAACCAATACATTGGGGTGATCATAATCCATTATGGCAAATCCTAGTAACCAGCCAGTAGAAAGGGACGACAGCTTTAAACTTTTGGATTTTTCATTACCTCCCATTAATTTGTCAGTTCACCCAGTTGACGCAATCCCAATGCCAAAGGCCCGTGCAACCAATTGGCAGCGGTGGTACCAAACGGTATACTACCAAAGCCGTAAAGCCAGTCGTAGCCGGTCTGAAACAGCTTGAGGGGGTTGATCAGACCAAATTCGTAATTAGAGAAGATTGCAATCGGTGAATTGTCTATATAACAACTACCTGACATGACACCACACACTTTCTGGTCATCTTTTTCATCTCACTGAAAGCGGTGTGATGCTCACTTCGGTTGATGTCACCCCGAGACCGTGCGCAGCGAAGGGACGACAGAGCTACCATCGAAGTTCGAGACAACACTGTTGGAGGAGGTCATCTGTGTAAAGGTTTGCTTTCAGGTCAGCAATTCAGACTTCGTGCAGAGGTGCCACCAGGTACGAGGAAGGTGACAGTTTTGGGAGGTCAGATCCGCAGTGCATTTTTCAACTTGTGGAGACATGTTCAGGGTTGGGTGCCCTTGAGCAGGGAGCACACCATGCTGGATGGACCACAGTGGTGCACAATGACAATGTTCAGAAGTTTGCCAGTCACCTGACCAAGAATGGCAAGGTCCCTGCGATTCATGGAGACATTTGCAGTCTGGCCACTGTTGCACAGTTGCATGACGCAGCCCCAAATGCAGGCAGTATGGCATTTAGGTATTCATGGCAACCTTTTTCCAAGCTGGGCGACAGAAAAGAAGGTCAAGATGACAGAGCCCGATCATTGCCTTTTGGTCTGTATTGGTCTGTATGCTGCTTTCTTATTGCAGCTTGAACTGATTGTCACAGAATGCGTCCCTGAGGCGAGCACATCCCCATTCGTTTTGCGATGCTTGCAGCAATACATGCAGATGACAGGCAGTGAGCGGTCAGAAGTTCTTTTGGAGCTGGGTGACATTTGGCCCTCCAAGCGCAGAAGGTGGTGGACAGTGTTGCTCAAAGCCTTCATGGGAAAAGTTTTCATTCCACCGTTTCCCAAACCTGACATGGTGCCCACAGTGGCATGCCTGTTTCCAGGAATGATGCCGATGACAGATCAGGAGCTCCAAGAGCTCATCCTGTCCTCTCAGGAGAGGTTGATGTTCAAGAAGTTTGGCAAAGGCTTGGGTGCATACACGACTGGCGTGGCACAGCCCCTCTCTGCATAGCTGGGGCAATCAATGCATCGATTGCGCTTGTAGATGCAGAGGGCCATTGTCCGAGGCAAGGCTACATGCTCATGGTTTGTATGGTGTGCTGCTAGTTTTTGCGCCAGGCCAGTCCCCAGACAGGAACGTTCGTCATTTGTCAGGTCGTGAGATGGCCGTTTTGACAGGGTTTGCCAAATCTGATGGATGGAGGACGATGGACGGACCACCAATGGTTTCTCACTGCCGGTGTTGGTCAAGTAGCGTCACAATTCAAGCCGCTTGGATTTTCACTGCTGTCTTCAACCATCTGATTGACAACGGATTTTGCGCTGGGGACAAGATCCCGCCAAAGCAAATCCTAGGCTGTGTAGCGATGTATCTGTTCAAGCTCCGTGATGAATGGTTTGGCCCAGAGCGCACACTTGCAATGGAGATGTTCCAGGAAGCGCTGGAAAAGTTCCTTGATCCAGGGCCACCGCCATCGTTGCCAGCCCAGGCAGACAGCACGTTTCAAGACACCACCGCAAGCCAAGGTGAAGCCATTGCCAACAACATTGCCGATATTGAAAAGAAGGTATCTCAACATCCGAAGTGTGAGGAAGCATGGATTGCAGGCCCTTCACTGAACCATTCTGGTGATAGTGGCCATTTCACTCATGCACACCCCTCTGAGGATGCAGCCAGCTCCCAAGCATCTATGCCTAGTCATGCCTGTCGGACCTATCCCAGGTCCTGTTGATTCAAAAGAGGAAAACAGCCAGCGGACGGGACGCAAGGACCCAAAAGAAAAGAAGAGCGGAGTAACCAACAACCAGCCAGCGAGCAGGGCGCGAGAACCTGACAAACAGCCAGCGAAGGGGCCGCAAGAACCCCTACCTGAGTCCAGTCTTGCCAGTCTGCCGAGTCCTGCCCAGGTGCCAGTAGGTGGTAGTCCAGATGCAGCCGAACCCAGTAGTGCCAAGGTTTACCCCAAAGAAGAAACTCACAATGCTCAAATGTGGGATACTGCCACAAGTGCAGTTCAAGCATTTGCCACAGTCCTGGCGTCTCCAGTCAAACAATCGACATCATGCAAGCAAGTGGAGGCCAAATTGCTTTGCCCACCTGAAGTGTGTTTTCCATTATCTGATTTGTTGGGTCCAGGGTTGCTGGTCTACGATGTTGACAACCATTTTGGGGGCCAAAGCGAACTTGAGACAGCCATTCAGGCGATTCTCCGCGAACATGGTGCCTTTGCAGATCCTCTTCAGAACAGCTTTGGTCTTACGATCACTGTCAGCAAGTGCCCTGGCAGGTGCATTCAAGGCTGCGCGTCCCTGGCAGCAGCTCAAGCAAATGGCCGCCAACCACTCACCACCCATTAGGCTGGTCCTGGAGAACGAACTCCAAGAAACCATCTGTGCCATTGCAAAGCACAGAGGATCAATCCAAGCCAAGGCACCTGCCAAAGGGAGACAGCCGAGTGCTCCCATTCACTTGCACCCACAGGACATCAGCATTCCCAATGGCAATTTTGGGGAACCCATCGCTCAGTTCATGCAAAACAGATTGCAGTCGGCACAAGGGGTAGTAGCCTTCACTGAGTCGGAGGTCCAACCATTCCTCAAGCTGCCAGGTTGTTTACAGCTCAGGGCTCAGGGTTGGGATTTTTGGTGCTGTCGCCTGCATGCTGGCGCCATACTCCGCTGAAATCGCATCCGCAGGTGAGGCCCACAGGTTCCCAGTCCAAAGCAAGATAACAGGTGAACCGCTGTTAGTCTCTGCAGTGCTCATCCAGCGTGGCAAAGTCCGAGTGGCCCGAAACACTCCACAGCAGGCCCCGGCAATCGATCAAGTGGCCACACAAACTATCAAGTGCTTGGTTCACAGAGATCAGACAGCAGATTGGAATGCAGTTGTCTCCCATCCAGTCAAGTACATCTTCAGTCAGGTCAAAGAGCTGCAAACTTGCAAGGAAGAAGCATGCCAATGCAATCGATGGCACCCAAGGAGCAAGTCACAGACATCCCCATCCTTGATGTGTGGCAAAGAGATTACCTCACCTCACAATCCATTTTCAGAACCTCGCAGGCCGTACAGTGAGGTCACAGCATTTCAAGCTATGATGGAAAGTTTTGGCCACAGAAGCGGAACAGGTCCATGAGAAGGTCAGCCCAGGTGACCCATTCATCGCGGGTGCCAGCCGGACATCCTACCGAGTAGGCCCATTTCCATGGGGTACCACAAAGAAGGCCATACAGCGATTGTTTCAGAGCTGGGGATGGGTTGCCAAAGCCATTCACCCCGTTGCCAAGGCCAAGGACTCCAGTGGATTGATGTGGTTGGTGCACGCAACGTCACCGCCAGGCCATTTGGTGTATCAACTGCAACACGGGGATGTCATCATCCACCAGGAACCTCAACATTCACGTGAAGTGTGGCGTCCTCCGCAGGCCCAAGCCTCCCTCGAAGAGATCAAGGCACAGCAGCAGGAGGAAACATCTGATCCGTGGGCAGAATCTGCCAAGCAGCTGACTCGCAAGTCAGAAGTTTCCACAGACCAGAAGATTGCAAAGCATCTTGAGGCCCGAATGAATCACTAGACGACGGTTGGCCCGAGAGCGAAAAAGATGTGTTTCAAGCAGCTCTGAGTATGGTAGTCGTAAAAGATAGTCGGTGAATAGTTGGTGAATTTTATTGGTGAATTTTATATGAGCTAT
>Ga0126342_10007409_pt1 | contig 19587 bp, 18 predicted proteins | sample Cyp1metagenome_FD_92528 | JGI IMG/M metagenome (GOLD analysis project Ga0126342, IMG submission 92528) | Coral microbial communities from Lord Howe Island, Old Settlement Bay, Australia - Cyphastrea 1 metagenome | ecosystem: Host-associated > Invertebrates > Cnidaria > Coral ... | reverse complement strand
TTGGGATGCCTTGGGATGCCTTGGGATGCCTTGGGATGCCTTGGGATGCCTTGGGATGCCTTGGGATGCCTTGGGATGCCTTGGGATGCCTTGGGATGCCTTGGGATGCCTTGGGATGCCTTGGGATTGAAAATGTGACGCACTGTGGCACTGTGAACTTTAAGACGCCAACTCCCGAAGTATCCTTTTCCCACAGAGGGGATCCTGCTCTCAGAGTTCCAACATGGAACTTCGAGGTACTGTGGATCTGACACATTTCAAGGCTGTCCTGCGTGAAGTTGCGAATTACTTTGACTGCAACCTGAAAGGTCAGGAAGGCGAGGGCACTGTCCAAAACCACAGCAGACCTAATATGACCTAATTACTAATAATCCTAAGATGTAAACACACCAAAGCGACACCGGGTCCAGTTGGTGGCCTGCGATCCATTCCTAGAGTCCTCGCAAAGATGGACCTGCATCAAGGGGGTGAAGGAAGCGAATGAAGATTCACAGAGTTCCTAAATCTGCACCTCGCCATATGCTCCACTGCCCAGCTTTTGGATATCTTTCCTGTAGCACTTCAGAAGTGGAAGCAAAGAATTCCCGAAAGAAAATAGAAATGTTTGTTCTCAGGAAAAAATTGCATGGTGCTTGGAGCACATCAAATTTGAGAATCTGGCAGGTACGAAGGCAAGTCAAGTCCTTTCCGCTCCTGCTCCATCAGAATTTCAACCAGGACTGACTATACTGTTAGTGTACTTGACGGCAATTTGTGCATGCTGGTGACGCAAATGGCTTGATTCACTAAACAACACAATTCGCTGCCTCTGAATTGGCGGCGGCGCTTGCCCTCAGATTGTGTCAGGCGACACAAGAAATTGCAGAACATGTATGAGTTTGACAAATCCGGAGGGGAGGAACTAAGATTGAACTGAGGAAAAACAAACAACTTCCAGAAGGATGGCCTTCTGCTGTCCGTTAAACTTTTGAACTGTCCCATCTGACAAATCATGTTAGCAAGAGGGCTTATGATGGCTTATGCAGTACCTCTAAAAACAACTCAGGGAAGTGCTCGTAGCCCGCCATTCGGCGTGGGCGGCAAAACCTTGGCTTTCGAGGGCTCGTAATGCTCGCAGGCTCCGCATACAAAGTCTAAAGATGCCAGAATGACTCCTGCAATTCAGATCAATTCAGCACATGCACCTGTGCATCCCTGTGTTATCCCGTGTTATTCTGGATTTGGTTTTGAAACGCGGCAACATGAGAATGTTATGTTTCCCACTAGGTTGTTGGGCGTGGTTGTTCAGCAACTTGGGGTTGACTCAGCGCCTGACGCCTCTGTACCAAAGCTAGAGCGGGTTTCACACTCTACCCGCGAACTAGAAATATCACAGCTTCGAGACAAGCATGGCACAAATGATCACATGCCTTCCACAGGAACCACGGGAACCACAACCTGGCCCCTTGGTGCGAAGCCCTACAATATCATAACATATCTCAAGTATGTATCATGGTTCTCTTTCCAATGCATTGATAGCAGAAGAAGGCAATGAAGTGTGGGACTCGATATCAGCATCTTCCATCACTTGTGCCAAGACCTATACGACGGTAAATACAGTACAGTAATCCCAACGAGTAGCAATATCATATCAGTGTCACCAACTTACCCATCCCGTCTTCACATGTTGTGTTGACATCTTCTCTGAAACGTGTCAGGAATCCTCCAGCTTCTGCACTGAGGGAGGATTCACACTGATGGGCAAGCGCTCACCCTGGCTACAAGAGCTTGAAAGCGATAAAGACTTGGGGATGTATGCAGCCTAAATCGATGGCCATCACTTTCGACGATGTGCAAAGGACCACAGTTCTCACCTCGATCTCCATGTGGGAGGCACGCCGCAGCGCCTCCAGACGCAAATCTCTCCACTTGGATAAGAGAAGAAAAGGAGTTTGCCGGAACCAACACACCTGTCTGTCACGTTGACAGAGGTTGACTGTTGCGTACACGGAACAAAAACATACCAAACATACAAAACCTGCGATGCAGCCTCTGCCACGGGCATGCCAACAGCTACTTTTTCATCATTCGCATCAAAGAGTGCGACCTCATGTGATCGGAAACCCATTTGCTCCTCACCAATAATTAATCCTTTTCTGACACAAAGCAAGAAGACGGTGATTGGAAAAGGCTTTGGATACCCATTTGTAGTGCTTGGAGGTGGTCCAGAAGAGCCACATAATTGCATATAAAATCTGGAGTCTTGAGGATGCTGCTGTCACTGAGCTTGCAGTATTTGCACCTGCCTCAGAAATGCAGGGCTGACAGCTGACAGTTCTGACAGCTTCAATAGTTATGGCCTGTAGAGCCCAACACCAACAGCGAGACTGAACGACACCAAGGATGTGCAAGAATCATCACGAATCAAGCCTCGGCTCCAGCCTTCGTCTTTTTCTGCATTTGCTGAATTTCCTGTACTCGGAGTGCATCAGAGGAAAGATCCCAGCTGAAAAAACTTTGCCACCGCCCCATGGAAAAAAAAAACAAGCAACGCACCTTCTTCGCCTTTTTTTTATCCTTAGCCACTCACAATCACAGAGGAAAAAAACAACAGCTTCCATTACCTTCCTACAACTCCAGCCATTGAGCAGGTTTCTCATTTTGAAAGCCTCTCTTTTCCAGCGCATTGTTGGTGCGGTTGCTGAGTACTGAGCTGGGCCACTTAGGAGCTTGCTGACTTGTTTGCTGCAGCCTTGATTGAGGGGGAGGAAAAAAGAAGCACCCAAGAGCCGAATCATCAAGGATGCCGACAGATGTTGTTGTTTCCGTCGCATGTGCACTGAGTATTGGCACAAAGGCAGCGAATGAACTCTCGAGCCACATCTTGGCCTTACCACTTAAGGAAACCCTGCCTCAACTAAGACACCAGCTCAAACCCAAACGTTGAAGGAAACGTTCAACCGGCTCCTAAGCCAGGGCTGTAGTGTCGAAAAATGTAGCTCGGTGTAAGAAACAGGGCGCAAGTGGCAGAGGTGTGTGGTGTCTGACAACTTTGCCCTTCCAGAAGAAATCAGCCACTACTGGGCGCTCCTAGGCATCCCTTTGATTCTCCCAGAAAGCCATGAACTGATCGGCACCTCTCTGGACCGCAGAAGGTTCAGCTCGGCACCTCGCCACTGCACCTGCGGGAGGATCCCAAAATATGGGGTTCAACATGGTTCAACCAACAAACCCCATGCCCCATATGTCCAAAAGATCAAGGTCATCTCACCCACTCCCACCGAAACAGGACCTGGACAGTGAGGTTTGGCTCATTCTCCAACAGCCGCACAGTGGCCTCCCGGATGCTCTGCTACACTCAATCTGCCCATTTTGTTGACTCCACAAAATGGGCCTCCATCCGCCGCAGGATCCAGGCGGACACACCTGAAAATCATGGCCATCTGAAGGTCCCCAAACAGTCGTTGCTGTCGTTGCTCCAAGTCTGCTGTGCTGCGCACCGCGAAGGCAGCTGGGCGGAAACCCTTGAATCACTCTGTACAGATTGCTGCCAACGGGAAACTAAGAAGTTCAAAGAAAAATGTTCGAAGAAGTTTGGCAACGAGTGGTGCAGTCATGGGTACACTTCAGTAAGGAGTCTACACTCTAGATTCAGAGATAGTCAAATACTCATATTTGATATTAGTATGCAAAAGAGCCATGGTTACCATGGTCTGTGACTATTCTGGTTCTTTGCGGAAACGATGGTCATATATTTCAGGCAGGTTCTGTTTAGGTTCAACTGGCCTTTCATTCTGCTGTGCACTTCATGACCTTTCAAGCTGAAAGCAATGTCCAGAGTATGCCAAGGTAATGCACATCTCATTAATCTCACATTCAACAGAGGTTTTCCTGGCCATCGGCTTGAAAACAAAACCCAAAATCTGAAGAAAACGGCTCCGAAATTCTCCAAACAGCTCAAAACAAGTCTTTTGTCTTTTCCTTTCCTTCTCCAGAGCTTGAGCTCGCTCAGTTCGCGAATTAGCAGGCATGCTCTGGGGGGAAACATTCCTCAAGTGCGTGAGTTTAGGGCTATCCACGCAATATCCAGTGTAACCCATGCAATATCCAGTGTATCTGTATCATAGAGTATCAGTGTATAGTAGATAAATATATATTATATATATATAAATATATATATTATATATATGTGGTACTTCTTGATGGACAACTGTGAATGGATCTTGCAGGAGAATATTGTTTCCTTGTGGCACACCGTGCAGAGTCGCATCCGTCTGATCGCAGCTGAACACTTGTGAAACACTACACGGGGCATATGGCTGGGTCTGTGTGTGGACCTGTACATCTCTGCTGACCAAGCTAGTGCAGCTAGTGTGTCTTGTGATTTTTTTCTACCAGCACTATCCAGTATATCTGGCTAGCTGTAATTGCAAAAGATTCATGTTGATGTTTCTGGATGCTACATGATGCTACTGTATGAATACATCGATTTCATCGATTAATTACATATGATTACATCGATTACTTCACTTGTTGAACTTAGAACTTTGGAAAGGCGAGCGTTCTTCCAGGTCGCTGTTCTTTGAACAGCTCACTGCGCAGCGCCTCGCAGCGCTTCGAGACGACCCTGCCACACCCACCATCTACGCCGCTACGCCACACTGCAATCCAAGCGACGCTTCGCGCGAGGCTTTGCACAGTCAGCCTGGCGCAGCCACTTCCGTGTGGGAGTCACTTCAATCTGTTTTTGGACACGAACACATTGACGCTGCTGGAAGGTGCAATGACGGTGCTATCTCCATCGACATAACGTGAAGCTTCCTGGTCCGGCCTGAAGCTCAAATCGCTGGAGAGCGGTAGAGGTACGGAAGCATTGAAGGATCAACCTCGGATAGAGAACATCTGTTCCGGATGGTCCAGGCGAACATGCTGAAAACGCAGAAATGATATGATCTGAAAGATTCTGAAAGATTCTGAAAGATTCTGAAAGATTCTGAAAGCTCAAAATAGCTCAAAAGCCCTGGAAAATCCTGGGGATCCTGCAGGCTTGTACAGCCGGTTTTGGGTGTCCGAAGATGCCGTGATCACCGGCACGGGACAGGGAGCTGGCCATCAAACCCGTCAGCTTCAATGCCAGGCAAAGCTGGATACTGGATAGCACTTTTATACAGTAAATGTTATGCACATGATATGAAGCATATAATAGGCATACATGCATATTAATCACATTAGAATTATTAGGCTTTTGCGGGCTTTTTGATGCTTGTAGAGAATCCCAAAAGAACCGGATCCAGAGGCCAGCACTTTGGACAAGCCGCATCACTGTATCATGATGCGACACAGCTCCGGCCTTCAAGGCGCATATGGTCAACCAAATTGACCTCAACGGCTTGGTCTCCTCGCACCTCCAATGAACCCAGTGAAATGATGCCTACAAAATGATACAAATCTACCATCGGACCATCGGCATCAACGTAAACCACAATTTGACAACTCATCTCCACACTTCATCAATACACCAATACATCCACAATTCACTATGCATTGAAATGTATAGAAAATTGAAATATAACGAATAAACTATCTTTCTACCACAACAGATACTGTAAACAAGAACATCCGGGGTTTCTCTGCACCTTCTCTATGATCTTCTGAACGGAGGCCCCAGAGTGTATCGCACGGAACTTTGGATTTGCCTCCAGCACCGCCTGATTTTGTCAGGTCAGTTCAGGTCAACTGGGTGTCTAATGGGATTTAGGATTTGGAGGTTTCCTAAAATGGGGGATTTGTTTCCCCCCAAATCATCCATGTGTTCATGGGATTTTCCATGGGATGTTCCAGATTTTCCATCTATTTTTTTCAGCCCCCATTGATGGAAAATCCCCATTGGAAAATCCCCTGTTTAAAGATCCAATGGAATTGGAGCCAGTGGAGCCATTTCCCAACTGGTGCTCACCTCTGCCATCTCCTTCACCTCTTGATCTACCGCTGGTCGATCCTCTGCATTGGTCGAGTTGTCCTTGGTCGAGGTTGGTTCATCGGTCAGCATCAAACAAGGCTCACTTCAAACAAGGCTGTTGAGACACTCAGATATACAGATTTTTCTCTGCACTGAGATTCTGACCCAGTCTTTCTGGACATTTTCTCGACCTTCTTTCCTGTCATAAGCCACCCTCTGCTGCAAAGGTCGTGCAGTCCCATGAATGTCTGAAGTAGTTGGTTTCATCATGTCCCTATGCTGCCTGGATCTTCTGCTCGATGCTACGCTGTACTCGCTCTTGAGGTCGCCAAATACACTCTGGCCGTCAACGCCATCCTGTACGAGAACCAATCCCATCATTTACCCATCATTTACATTAATTTTCCTTGAAAAGAAAGGTTCCAACTGGACAGGTCATGACAAGTCCAGGTGCACTTCTCCGGTGCCTCCAGCTTGGCGCTTCCAGCGGCCGTACTGGCCTCAAAGAGATGTTCTGATCTGATCGGATCTGTGTGCATCTGCAGTCACGTCTTTGTATGCAACGGGCCTGCAACGGGTTGCCAAAACATGTTTCACAGGGAGAAAACTGTGATGCCATTGATGCTTCGCCTCATCGTCATCATCATAGCTGGCATTGAAGTTCGCAAGAAGCTCATCTTTGAACCTGGAAGCACAAGACGAAGCTGACAACACAACTTCACATGCTCGTTTCATCATGGTAAGGTCAACTCGGCCATGCTCTCACTAGTGGCTCACAGTGGCAAAAGATCAGGTTTTTCCGGACCTATTGTGGAAAAAAGTAGCAAAAAAAGCATGGTCAAGCAGCAAGAATAGCAATGGACGGCAAGGCTAATGCGAACAAGGAAGCCTTCAGGAAGGATTGGAGCCAAGAGACGCATCTTGCTCTTTTTTTAGTTTTCCAGTACGGTCTTTGAGCGCCTTGGGAGCTCCACAACACTGGCACTTTGCTTGAAACTGAAATGCATCAGGGAATCGAAGCATAAAGGCAGAAAGGCAGAATGTTGACCACTCAGAATTGATGTGTGGGTACATGGTGGATTCTTTCTGTCCACATCGCTGTGCTCTTCCCAACCAAGGTTTATGCTCCCAGAGCTTGCCGAAACTCCAAATCTCCAACCTTAGATGTTGCAAGACTTGACACCTGAATTCGCTTGAACACAGCTTTCTAAGAGCTTTCTGAGGTCTGAAGCAAATTTGTCGAAGTCAAGATTTTCGACAAAGTTGATGAGGTCATCAGCTTCCTCTTCTTCAAAGTGATCTTTTTCCTGCAACTATTCAAGAGATTGCTTCGGATTGCTCACCATTGGGGGCACTCAAATCAAGCTGCCTGCTCTGTCATGGCCCAAAGAGGCTTCGACACCTGACAATCTTTGCATGGTGTCTGATGGATTCTAAAAGACAAAGGATGTTTCTGTGAAACCCGATACACTTTCTGGACATACAATGAAATAATATGAAATACATGCAACAAGAAGTGACAAGAAGTGACTATAAATCAAATTAAATCAAGTGTCCCATTCTGAAGACTTTTCAAGTTATTTCAAGTTCATTTTGTTCATTTTGTCGCATTTTTTCACATTATTTCACATTCTTTCAGCGTTTTCACCCTCGCTTCCAAGCCTTTGGAGGTGGCCGTTGCTCCTTTTCCGTCTCTATGGCCGTTGCTGCAGCATGGGCGATTTCTGACAGCATCCTGGCGTCTCGATGTGTCTCGAAAACATCAGGATGCACATGGATCAATGGTTGCTGTTCTGCTTGGATTCAACTGAGCACTGTGCGAAGTCTCGGCTGACTTGGCTTTCGCCTGGATTGGTTGCACATAAAAATGATAATTGTGTGCATAATTGTCTGCAAATCAATTGTAACACTTGATATAATGTCAGATATAATTGTCAGTGTCAGTCATTGTTAATCATAGTTGGGAAGACTGGGAAGCTATAATTAGGCCAAATTCACTCTGACAAATAGCCTCCCAATTTTCATCGGATTTCATCGGAACCTCTGCAGCTTTGGCAGCTTTCTCTGCTTTGGCGGCTGCTTGCTCCTGGAGGTTGGATGGTCGTCTAAGTCTGTGGTAAATTGGGATGATTATTGGGAGAACTATTGGAATCATATTATATACATATTATATATATATGATATCATATCGTATTATATCCATCTCAAAATCCACCAGAAATGGCTTGCATATACCATCAATGTTTGTGTGCTTTGACGACAAGACTAGGAAACCTTAAGACGCCTTAAGACCCAAAGGAGCATTCATTCTGTCAAATGCACCTCACGCTGAATACATCTGAATACTGTATCCGTAGTATCCGATGATGGTCCAAAGATGTCCAAAGTGTGTCCGTCCTCTCTCTTCTTGTCATCTCGTTCTTTCATCATGCCGCGTACTGCTTCTCTGTGCCTTGGACTCAAAGCGAATGTAGTGACTGGTTACCACTGGTTACCACTGGTTACCACTGGTTACCACTGGTTACTGGGTTCTTGCATGTTCTTGCCATTCTTGCCTCATTCCAAAGTGCACTAAGTGCACTGTATCCACCCAGCAAGATCAAAGCAGATCCAAAATGATCCAAAATGATCCAAACATTCAGCGACTTGGGAGCATACTTGTCAAAAGTAGCCTTTAGCTTCTGCTTTTTTTCCTCCTCATCCTGTCCTTCCTGCTCTACCTGCCAACATTCTTGGATCTTTTAAGACGGGAAAAATCTCGACTGCAATGTCATTATTGTCATTGATGCCTTTGTGTGACTTTGAGCAATTCATACTGCCAGGATACTGCCAGGATGCGGCATCATATTTCAAATGCAGCATTTAGCTTGCCTGATGCCGATCTTCTCTCATCTGCTCTTGCAGTTCTCGGAGCCATCGCCTTAGTTTTCCATATAAGGTCTGCAGAGTTTTTCGGAACCAAAATGAATTCGAATGATTCAAAACAAAATAAGATTATGGATTGATGGCCCATTGATGGCATAGGTGTTTGATGTTTTTCTAATATGACCAGGTGACTGAAGTCTGCCGTGCTTGACCATCCTTGCAACTGAAATAGACTGAGCCAAGTACACATGCCGTCGAAGGGCTGCGCTAGGACCCCTCTTCTTGACAGTGGGCTCAAAGTTCCTGGGTCGTACAACGGTATCTCGTGCGAAAGATCAACAAACTGTGCATTGCTCAACATGGCAACAACAGCCTCAGGCTTCCACCGCATGGGAGTCAGACCCAACTCGGATGTCTGAGCAACTGCAGACCTGGCAGTCGTCAAAGACTTCCAACCATGGGGCTAACAGTGGCAGTGACTAGGGCAACAACCATGCCCAAAACTCAGCCCTCTGTGAGCCTCTGTGTCCATCTTTCTAATCGTTGTCTCCCTCTCTCTCTCTCTCTCTATCTCTTAATGGCAAAAGATAAAAGGATGCAAAAGGTATCGTAGCTAAATACCGTGTTTTTCATCTGTTTCCTTCCAGAGCAATTTCCCAGTAATCACGTTGTGCGCTGCATCAAATTTGCTGGAACTCCCCTGCTTGATCCCAGTGGCAGCACCTAAATGGCTCCTTCATGTCGCTGGCCATCTTGGAGTCATCATTGGGCCTATTACCTGGGCAGCAAATGTCACGACAATCACAGGAATCAGAATCGGTTTCTGTATGTGGAATTGCTGAACGCCAACTATCCTGTAGCTTTACAGACTATGTATGAGTAAGTTGCACTCTTGTGTGCTTGGGCCTGGATATACAATGAATGTAGCTATCACATCATATTATGTCGGTTCAAATACATTCAAATCCGTTCAACCCATCAGGAAGGTTACAAAATCGGACAAGGTCTGAGGTCTCTGCAGAGCATCACTCCTTTGAAGTTGCCCAAGCCAGATGGTGGCGGCGGGGCATCTATCCCACCTTCGCAAATTCGGTGAAGACGAGACAGATCTAAACGGCTCATGGTTTTCCTTGCCTTCGCCCGGCATGTTTGCGACCTGCATGCTAGGTGCACATAGACAGGACAAGAGTCTCAAACCATTTTGGATACGAGTATCTATGGATATCTTTGAACACCTTCCATTGCCAGGCTTTGTTGTGAGGATCAAAGTTTTTTATTGTGGTCGAAAGATGTCGAAAGGTGAGAAGGGTCGTGGATCCCTGGTTGTCTTGGTTTGCTTTGATACGAAAGCAGTTGGACCAATTCAGTACAAGCACAGCGTGTCAAGTTGCAACTACAGAGAGGTGAGCTGTGGCGATTTTTGCGAAGTGTACAGTATCTGCAAGAGGCTGGGAGGCCATTTCGCTTCTAGACTATTGCAGTTCTTGGGGAGCTTCAAGGCAAACAAGAAGGATAGACATGCTTCAGGATAGGATCAAATCACAGCTTGCCTCACGATGCAGCGAGGACTTCCGCCAAATCTACACTACAACTGGTTCCTGTGCAATTTCGAAGCCAAAATGTTGCATAGCCGCCATAGCCCAGACCGCCTGCAAGTCCCTGCTCAAAGTTGTGAATCCAGTATCTAGGATAACACTGGATAAAGATCTCTGGCCAAGTGGAGTTGGAAGTGGATTTAGACGCAGATCTTGTCCCTTGGAGTGTGAGAAGTTTCCATCATGATTACTTTGAGATATTGTGACTATCTTTGATTCTAGAATATTCTAGACTGGAAAACCAAGCCCTGACATTTTCTCTCCGAGTGAGACAGAGGCAAAATCTCCGGGCTTTGATGTGTCGCCTCTGTTTGCCTTAGGGGTGACTTGAGGCATTTTGGTGCCAGTCTGCAACCTCCTCGCATTTCCAATACAGCGGGGAAGCGCTGTCCAAAAACCCGTTTTAACGGGAGGATTGGATTTTCATATCACGCGATGGGTTTTAGTACCTTGAATTCGGCAAATCCTGAGGAGGAGCATAGTATCTACTGACTTTGAGCTTGAAAGTGGAACAAGCCAGCTGGCAATTGTCCAAAGATCCAACTATCAGCTCCCGAAAAGTCCCGCGTTCATTCAGGTCCACAATCCTTCTCAATTATGGCATGCAGTGTTTCAAGATTTCGTAAATTTTATCCGCTTGCACTGAATGTGACACGGACTAATGGAGCATCCTACAACCTCTCACATGTCTCAGCCATCTGCGGGCGTCTCAAGGCAGCCCTACAGCGCCCTCAAATGCGCTCACCGCGCGAGTATGTGCCATAGTTGAAGGCTTGCTGGTTCTGATACCTTAGAGATGAAAGGAACATTCTCCACAAACTAATAGAAACTAATCAACTTGTGCAGCGACTAGGCGACTAGGCGACATTCTCCATGTTTGTCCAAATATGTCCATGTGTAAGGCTCTGACCCGCCCGCTTGCTGTTGTGCAGCCTTAGATGGCTTCGGAAGCTAGGTGAAAAAGAGATACAGTACAACCAAATTTGCACAATGACAGGATCAAGAAGATGTTGAAGAAGATTTATGATCATTGCCTTAGGCCAAGACAAAAGCATTCTGGCCACGCTGCTGTTGATCTACATACCTCCACGTCGATTTGATTGCAGGAGCACAATCGTGTAAACGCAACAGGTTCTAATGCAAAATGTCGAAGGTGGGGTTTTAGAATGTGGTTTCAGAAATCCAATTTGAGAAAATTTAAGACCAAATGGTTGACCAGATGGTTTTTCTGATGGTTAATGATGGTCAATGGTGGCTAAATGATGCTTAAGGTTACCCTCTGGTAAACTAACATAGCTATTGAAAATGGCCATTTATAGTGGATTTTCCCATTAAAAATAGTGATTTTCCATAGCTATGTTAAATTACCAGAGGGTAATATGGTTATCTCTGTGATTCCTCTGCAAATGTCTGGACTTAAGAGGTCACTGCTGGTAGTAAGCCCGCCAATCCGCCTGGTCCTGGAGAGCTGATTGGCGCTAAGATTTCAGGGCGCCACAATGCCTTTTTTTACATAATTTACTGTACACATACACTAGTGATCACTAGTGGTTATTCAACTTTGGAAACCATCCCATATTCTCTGGGCCGAATTTTGACCGGGGATTGACCATCCAATATGTGGGGGAAATCATCCCATTGACAGCAAATGTTCGCAGGTTTTCTCAGCCAAAATGGGACAACTCACTCCCAGGGGGCACCCGTCCTGACCCGAGGCTGCCTGGGCCATGCCCTGCATCTGAAGACCTCGCTGAGCCATCTGCCACCCCTGTGCCTGGTATGCCATTGCCTGGTCAGGAGCATGTGAAAATGACATGGCTAGGGTACCTGAAAAATCCTGAAAATGGGTATGCCATGGTATACCGGATACCGTATACCCATGTATACCCGCAGTTCTGGCCACTGTGAGAGGGAATTCTCAGACAAAGCCATAGGGAAAGCATTCTCTCTTCTATGGACGTTCTTATCATAACAACATTGTCATCGCATACCAACTCCCAAATCCCTAATTGTTTTTAAGCCCGGGAATATCCAGGATAAAAGGTGGATGCTGCAAAAATCCAATGCCATTTGCTACACCAGTGCTGTTTGACGGCTGTTGACACCAAATTTGGGGTTGGTGAATTATCATTTCATATATTAGATAGAGAATGATAGAGATGTGAGACAAATGATACAGATTGATACAGTACTACTGGTAGCGAGTCTACCCGCACTGGAGCTGTGTTGCCTGCATCCACTGCTGCTGCTGGGACGGGTTCCACTGCATGGCTGCTGCTTGTTGCTGCCTCAGAGATGGTGATGCAGCTCACTTATTAATACTTGGAAACAAAACATGATTGGTCCGGTGAAAGCATGACTGTCCACCTACTGCCTCACTTCGCTAAATTGCTTTTGTATACATAGAAAATCATATATGTGCACCATATATAATATGTATATTATATGCACATTCAAGCTTACTGCCAGGCATCAGACTGCTGTGGCTGTTGCTGCTGCAGCTGTGCTTGATACCTTGGAGGAAACACTTCTAGACCAATTCATGCGGAGCAACGGCTATTTGTGTCACGTGTGAAGGCCTTGTTTTCTCCTTTCACTTAGTTCCTCACGCATCAGCGGTGGCTCCCATGCCCCTAACTGCTCCGCCCTGGCGGAGATTGGCGGAGATAGGAATTGTCGGGGATTCACCATGATTCACTGGTTGAATTGGGCTGTGCCACGGCTACCACGGTTCAACGCATCTTGCCTGCAGCACCACGCCACCAGCTTGTTGCATCCACTGTTGACTCATCCATTTCTGCTGCTGCTCAGCCTGTGACCAGATCCAGCACATCGGTATGCCATTTCCACTGAAAGCTATGAGATTCTGTGGATTGTCAGACTCTCACTTACCATCTGGCTATTTAACATAGCCATGGAAAATCACCATTTTTAATAGGTAAACCATCTATAAACGGGCCATTTTCCATGGCTATGTTAAATAACCAGATGGTCACTCTGTGATAATTCCGCGAATTCTCACCACAGCTTGAGAAACCTTGGCCCCGGTTGCATAGCGGGCCTCTTGCTGGCGTCGCTTTTGCCTAAGCACAGGAAAATTAATATTGACAAGCATTCGATGATATTGAGTTTTCCCAAGTTGTGGCTCGCTGCCAACGGAATCACTCATTTGTCCGCTTTGGGTACTGCAACATGCAACTTGGGTTTCATTTGTGAATTTGTGCCTAAGGGTTTCTGCCACTCTGGCTCTGGTCCACTTTCTGCGGAGCACTGCATGTTTTGGAAACGAAAGAGAGCATTTTGAGAGCTGGGTCATCAACTCTTCTTCTTCGTATCGTCTACGCCTAAGTTTTGGACACAAGGCAATGCATCTTGAATCATGCGACTTGCTGACTTGGAACAGGTTTCTATCGCCCCTTGGGGTGTTCCAGCAGGAGGCATGCCATCAGTCCCATCGCAGTGCGGTTCTCTCGGGTTTCCGGCTCTTCAGTTCTCTGCTTTAAAACAATCTCTTGCCGTTGTTGCTCCTGATGCTGTCTAAAGATGATGTGTATGTATGAATGAATGTGTGTAGCTACACTACAGACAGCCTAAATATCTATTTTATATATATACGTATGTACAGTATATCAGTATGTCAAAAAACACGCGCACACACACACATGTATGTTGTTGTGATTGTATGTCGTGTGTGTGTGTATTTATTTTCTGAATGGGGGAATGGCCCTTAAGTAAGGCAATCCCTTGTAGCAGGGCAGGGGTGCAATACCTTCAGAAAACTGCTCTGCAACGCTCCTCCGCTTGCCTCCTCTCCTGGCAGTGATGAGGATGTGCTCGGCAGAAACACATCAACAAAACTAGAGGAGCTGCCTCAGGTTCTTGCATTTGACAATCATGTTTCTTGGGAATGACTTGTAGCTACAGGATGATTTGCGTAAGAGGATGATTTGCATGATTTGCTGGGCGGGTGTTTCAGTTCCAATACTAAAAACCCATTATCTGAGACAGATTCCCAAAATATCCAAAATTATTGTTCAATGGTTGTGCGAATGCAACCGCAACTGCCAAGCATGAATACTATCACATACATCTAGGTGTATTTGGACCTTTCGCGAAACCTTTCGACGAAAGGCCGCCCCTGAGGTAAAGCACACGTCCATATCTGCAAATGTCGCTCGGATACTAAAAGTCTTGCATGGGTTTAGAACGACTCCGATATTATGTTTGTCGTCACAGGCGCGGCGCAGCTGCGCAGCTGCACACCTCCTCAGCTGCCTTCCATCCTGCGATGATGTCCTTGTACTTTTTGTCAAAGTACCTAGCAGCTCGTGCATCCGCCACCACTTGAGCAGCACAATGATCTGCGAAGGCACTGGGCAATCTTCTCTTCCGAAAGGGGACTCACCTTCTCTACCTTTCAGCGCTGAAGTAGGAATGCCAAGAAAATGCTGCATCCTCCCCTCCGGCCTGTCTACCCCAAGCGACGAACAGGTCGGTCAGAACCTCTTCTTTGGTGTCCTGCAGTTCGTTCACACAACCACAAAAATGGAAGCCAAAGCAAATCATGGCTCCCAAGTATTGATTCAAGACCGGTTAGAAAAAGCATCAACACAGCGCTCTCAGATACTGCACAAGACTGCACTAAGGTGACACAAGGTGTCCGTATGTATACTATCTATACATGATTATACATATGTATATATATGTATTATATTATATATATATATTATTATATATATATATTATTATATATATATATATATCATTATATATATATATATATATTATATCTATATATATAATACTATATATGTATTACATGTACTAACTGTATCTATCTGTTCAGTCCTTGTTGTGATGCGGTTTGATTTGGACCTTGAGGCCATTGATTGTGCATTCGTTGCCTTCGGCCACGATTGCCTGGCGTCGCAGTCTGGTAGCATCGCCCCGCGAGTTTGTTGCCCCAAAAAGGACTAGCCACGAGGGCCACGAGGACCTGGAATCACTAGCCATCACTAGTAAACAAACATCAAAACTGAAGTCTAACGACAACGACACTTCTACACTTGGTACTTGGTGCACATATAGATTGCCACGGTTGCTGAGGTCCATGTCAAGCGTGCAGGAGGCAGCACTCAGCACTAGTGTTCTTGGTCCAATCTCAAGATCGCACCCAAGCCGCGGCCTGTCGCACCCTGACATCGGTCATGGATACGACGGCACAGCCCATTGAGCTGTGCTTGCGCACCGTAACGACTTCTCCGACCTGGAGAGAGTGCAGAGTCGTTACCTTCACCATTTGACCTGTCGCTTTTCACCATCTTTCACCATCTTTCACCATCTTTCACCATCTTCCAAGTGGATCCCACCTGCTCGACCGCTTGCCGACGAGGATCGTCTGAGCGATCTATGCGCTCTAGTCGCTCCTGAAAGAAACGTGCATTCGGGCCCTCCAAACCCATGTGTCGGGGGTGCCTGTTTTTGTATCATTATAGTACCACTTGGATTTTATTGTGACCTACATTACAGTAGTCCCCACTGGTGTCTTTTGCTTACCATCTCTCCCTTCCCGCCTAAGATATGCTAAGTCTCCCACAAGGCAAAGCACGGTGAGAGCTCTCATTTTGGTACTTGCTTTCTGCATAATTTCTTGCCAGATCCATTGCACACCCAGCCAGGTATGTCGAGTTTAGCTTTGGAGGTCCTTCTCGCCCTCGGCACCCTTCTCTCGGTCTTTACCTTTCTTGCCCTTCCCGCGGCCTAGCACCAAAGGTCAAACCAATGTCAGATTGGAGTGAGAAACAAACGACTGCAAACACCCCACGACAAGAACGAATGGACTGCTTCCTTCCTGTCAAATGCACAGTTTGCAGCCAGACTTGGCATAAATTGGTGCAGTATTGGCACATCAAATAAATGGAATGTGATTGGTAGAAAATGGTGGCCTGGTGTATTCAATTGTACAATAGTATTTTTGTGACAAAGAACAAGCTTGTGTCCCCCTCGCCTTTCTCGCCGCGCTCAGGCCTATCCTGGTTTCTATCCTCTGCTGGGGCAGAGCTGGAAGATGCCTCAGGGCCGGATCAAGATTTGATCCTTCACAGGTTTGCTTGGCATCTTGGACTGGGCATCTGAAATCATATACTGAAAATGTCTGCCAGAGAAAGACTTCCATGGCATTTCACCTGCCCTTGAGGCACCCTCCAGCAATCTGATGCATGAAAAGATGGACCTGGGCCTCCCAACGGCCACTGGCGCACCCAGTGCTGCCAAAAGGTCCTTTGGGCAGTTGGTCTCAGTTGGTGGTGGGGTTTCTTTGAGTAACTTCAGGCTCCAGAAGACACGGGGATTGTGAAAATAAGCTACCGGACCCCTCAGGGTAAATGCTCCATTTTTGGACTGGATCTCTCCGATCTCTCCTGCTGAGGTGGTGGTAGGCCATCCACCATCCAATTGCCACTGGGCGCGTTCATGGGGGCTGGAGCCTGAGCAGTTGCTCAAGGGTGGGAATCAGCATGGCGACCAAACAGCTGGTAGCTGGTAGAATGTGGAATTTTTGCATCACCCGAGGGATTCATCTCCAAGAAGTATCTATTTGGGCTGTGATTAAGATTCAAATCTGTAGGCTCGGAATTGCTGATCCTAACAAGATGGTTTCAAGTTCATATGGGAATGGGTCAAAACCCTGGTACCTAGTGAACCCCAAAATAGCTGGTAAATGGATGTTCATCCCACTAAAAATGTATCTATAGGTATTGACCCATACCCATATGCTAAGCATGACCAAATTTGTGATCCCTTTTGCAGCTGCAGCCGGGCAGCTGCCACCTGCGGCGCCACTGTGGGGGCCTTGCAGCCAGTCACAAGTCACATTGGGTATTCGTAAAAAAATGAGGCACCGAAACAAGATAAAACAACTGGATGGCACCCAACATTGATCAATCTGCTAGAGTTTCGTTGGTTCGAAATTGTGACCTACATCTTTATCGAAGCTTCCAGTTGTCAATCGAGGTCCGAGCAGCTGCCAGGTGGTCACGCCTCGGAAATACACATATGTAGAAATCATAGAAAGATGATTTCCTTGGCTAACAAGTATTGAATCATATTGAATCACCATTACAGCTGATGTTCCAGGTTTCAATTTCCCAATCATGGGGGAGATAAAGACCTTTCGTTGGAAGTCATTGGGGCTCAAACTCTAATGCCTCCACGGTCAAGGCATTGTTTGGCATCGCCTGAGGCCGGAAACCGTTCGGCAAGTTACTTTAAGCAAAGATCTTCAATGATGAAGACAAACATCTGGGTGTCCAAAACACGGGAAATGGGATAGCAGGATAGCTAAACCAGGGAGGCTTCCACCATGTTTTGGATGCATGTCTGGGAAGATACTTTGGGGTTCCCATCATTCTGGGACATTGATTTGAGAGTAAAGAGAATAAAGTCTTGATCAAAAACCCAACAATAAACATCAAAAAACATCAAAACATATGTAGAATATAATATGTATGTATATATATATATATATATTATGTGTGTGTGTTACATATATATATATACATACATACATATACACATAACATCAAAACAGAAAATAATCTGGGAAACAACAAGAATCTCAGCCGCGTATGCCTTGGGTACCGCCATGCCATCCTCTGCAGCTTGCTCGTGTCCCGGAAGGCGGCCCAAGGTCCACCGATCCAAGCCACCCTGCGAGGAAGCCGTCTGCGGCTTTGAAAAAATGTGTTCATCAAATTCAAAAAGAACACATAGCAGTAAGAAATAGATAGAAATAGATAGAAATAGTAAGAATAAATTAATAAATCATAAGAAAGAACAATACAGACAATACATAAGAAAAAACAAAGCTAATAAAACCACATCAAAGCCCATCAATGCAGTGGGTAGCTTTTGTAACTTGTCATTTCAAAAGCTTGCCTCTGCATCTGGGGCAGACGTGTCTGGCCTTAGCAGAATTCGGTTGGCTGATTGAATCGGGTCCGTTTTGGTCCGTTGTGGTCCGTTGTGGTCCGTTACACCCAGCAGTGTCAGTCTTGGCAAGCCACATGTCCCAAAAGTCTCCTTCGGCGTCGTCGTCCTCACGAGACACACAGGGACTGACATGAGACAGAGTGAAAGCAAGTCGTTCTCGCCGAAGCAGTGCCTCTGCTAGAGCGGGGCCGTCTTTGTTCTTCTCCTGGGTTTGGAAATGTCAGCTTCAAAGTCCAGCATCTTCACATATATGTGTCAACCTGTGGCTCTGCAGTTCTGCAGTGCCTCTGCATCTCAAAACTGAGAACTGCACCTTGTGTCCCTTTTTGCGGCTGCCAGCCTGCAGTGCGATCTTGCCGGAGAACTTGCTGACGGAAGCACGCATACGAATGGTGTGGAATGGTGTGAGGTATTGCGGGCAGTACCGCGCCTTTTCCCAGCTGCCCCACCACTTGTCATTCTCGGCCTGGCGGATTCAAGCTGCACGTCGGCTTTGGACACACAGTGCTGTACGCAATGTCATGACTTGATCAAGTTGAGGCAACCTTCTGACGTTTCGGAGGATGCGTCGCCCATAGTCTCTGGCAAAAAATGGTAAAACAGGGATGCTAGGACAAGACAGGTTGGACGTCAGGTGGGAGGCTGTTATGTTTTTGTTCAATGTTGTAAATCTAAATGTTTGACTGTTTCTTTTTGATTCTCTTGCTAAATGTGTTGTTGAGGTTGTTGTGATAATGTTTGGATTGAATGGGGGTAGGATTTGTTTAGGCTGTTGGGGTTTTTGTTTGTGTTTGGGTGGGTGATTACGTCATAATATATTTTTGTTAAGATATTATGAATTAATCGTTAGGTTTAGTGTCTCCACTTTTCATCACCACTACCTATTCCATCCCAATATTGAGAAACAATCGTTTTAATGTTGTAGAACACTAAAATGATTGTGTCTCTATCCAGTCCTTGTTGGTCAATTAAATGTTTCAATACTGTTAATAGTGTATAATAGTTTTGTTGTAATGCTGTCATTCCTCCTCTATGGTGTATCCTCCCACCGTGTTTTTTGATTAAATCTTTATCAATTATGTTTTCATAAATTTCTTTCATAAGGTCGTGGTTTATCTCTCCATACTCTGCGTATTGCTCTAAAGATTGTTCTTGCTTAAGTAGTAGGTCATATTCTATAAATTTATAATCAGGATACGG
>Ga0126342_10007408_pt1 | contig 19587 bp, 14 predicted proteins | sample Cyp1metagenome_FD_92528 | JGI IMG/M metagenome (GOLD analysis project Ga0126342, IMG submission 92528) | Coral microbial communities from Lord Howe Island, Old Settlement Bay, Australia - Cyphastrea 1 metagenome | ecosystem: Host-associated > Invertebrates > Cnidaria > Coral ... | reverse complement strand
TGATGACTACGTAGTACCACTTATAAATACCGGACGCACCGGACACCCCGTATTTGGATAGCGATAGGCTTGGAACATAATCGCCGACTACTGGAGCCATATTTCTAGGATATATATATATATCAGCTGAATCTGTAAGAGGTGCTGGACTGCCGTTTGCTTCCAATAATTCTCCCCAATACTGCATCCACATCACCAGTCAACTTTATTTATCTGGAGCAAACATTATGGGAATTATGAGTCAAAATTGGAATGTGTCAGTTCCTGCATTAAGCATCCATTTTGCGGGGGTGTTTATTTAGACCCATACGCAAAAAAGGAAAGTCCCAAGCATTCACTTTTTCCAAAAAGAGAAAATTGAAAATTGAAGAACACGAGACAAAGTAGAATGATATGGGTCCTCAAATAGGGACACCATCAAATCATCCAAGTCACCATGAGTTTAGGGTACCCCAATTTGGGATACATGAATATGCTGACATGTACATGAGGAGACATGGAAAATGAATGAAATCTTCAGGGACATGGGAGCTGAAGGTTGTCTGGGACCCTGCCGTAGACGGCTTATGAAACAATATGTTGGAGGCATACATCTACAAGGTAGGTATACATGCAAAACAAAGAGTCCCTAAAATGCAAAGAATCTACCTATATCTCTACCTTGACCTCACCTAACCTAATGTAGTTTATCTAAGCCATCTAACCTACACAAGTAAATGATCATTGACTCACAATATAATCCACGTATCTGGCCGTACATCTATGTGTTGATAAACATCCATACGAATATACATGTATATATAATTATATATATAATGTATATGCTTGATTATGTTTGTACACAAATATGTATCGATATAGTCGATACAAGCAATCCTGTTCAAATATTTGCCTCCGTCTTACAGTACCTGGATGCATAAATGGACTCGGCGTCCGCCTTGAGTCAAAGTTTTACACCACAGATACCCCCAGTAAAACAACATATAGATATGGAATTGTCTATAGATGATTTATCTATTAACACTTGTGATTTTCATAGCTTTGCAAGTTTTCCAGCCAGAAGCTATGTTTACAAAAATGTCCCAGAATGAATCCAACTATGAATCCCTCGATAATGGACATGGCTCTGCATGAAGAAGTGCATATACTTATTCACTTCATTGGCAATTCATGTCTGAGCCACATCCACATGGGCCCAAAAAACCTAAAAAACAATTCCACTCGCGTTGGGCCCCGGACCCGGTTTGAAAAAATGCTCATGAGGGAACTCCTCTCCTGACGATCTTGAGCCACTCATTGACAGAATTGCGAATCCGGAGCATCCTCCTACTTTTAAGGGATGGCCAATCGTGTTTTGTGACCACCAGCCAAATTGTCAAGTGTGCAAGAAAATCCATTATATACTGGTGATGTACTTGGTAAAATCAATATGTGAAAACCACCAACCAGCTTAGCACCGCAAACAGCAGGATTTGCTATCTAAGTAACAAATTTGAAGGTAAATAATCGGGCTCCAAGTAACTCCACATTTACCAGGCTTATGAAATCAGAATAAACCATACACACTGAACTCAAAATGAATCTAATGTTTCTGATGTGTTGTTTGATTGTCTGTTGTATGGTTCCTTTATTTTCTCATGTGTTTTTGAATTGTTTACATTGTTGGCTGGATTTGTTTCTCTTCGCCGGCGCCGGGCCCACCTCTCCCGGCACCACGTTTTTTTTGTTTACTTTGAGTTTTCTTTTTTTGTTGTTTTATGTTTGTAAAAACTATTGTACATACATATTTTAATTGTAAAATAGCTATGTGTTCATTGATTGTTGTTTCTGTATCCTTTTGTGTGAAAAAAGAGGCTCTTTGTCTTTGTGGGCCTTGATTTTCGTCAGACTACGTGCTTCTTGCGATTTGGTTGTTCGACTTCCCTAAAATCGATGGCAAGCCCGTCTTCCACATAAAGTGGTGCCCCCAGAAAGATTTGTGTGCAACTAGACTAGTCAATGGGCTCTATATGTTTATCTTGGAGTTGCGTTGCGAGCTCCAATCATGGGCAGAGCATCCAAATCTCATGTACAGTGTTTCTTAAATCTGAAATAAACCAACATTGGATCATTTTGTCACATCTGGGCCATTTTGGGTTGACTTCCCTGATCATCATGGGTTGGAAGGTAGTGGAAAGTGAGGCCGTGCTTGAAGCCACCCAACTACATCATCATTCCAACATCTATCTAAACCTAGAGCAAATCCGCTTCAATGATCGTCTTGATTTTTTTTTATAGTCCCAGAAACAACAGCATTTGGCAAGGCAACAATGTCAAAAGGTATGGGAAAATCCCTGAATGGTTGGTGTTCATTTGGCTTCCCACTCCATGGATCTTGAAAATCCCAGCTAGAGAGGCAGGTTAAAAACCTAGACTCATCAACCAACCACCAGTGGAAAAACACATCCGTGTGTTGTTGATGGTTAAAACCACTTTAATTAATTTATACATGGTTACATGCCATCATGCAAATGGCGATGACCATCAGCAAACACTAGGTTTTTTGAAACTGCTCAACTGTTTCAACTATTACATGTACGAGTACAAATTTCATCACATATGCAATACATAATTGTATATATAAATAAATATCCGGCTGAATTATAAAAACAAATGACGCGCCAGAACATGGATGAAATAAGGCCACTTGGGGATGATTCCCAACCCTAGCAATCATTCCTGTGACATCAGAATGTGAAGTCATTACAGTATATATCGGGTATATTATATATATGTATTTCTCCGAAAAATTCTGTGAATATAAATTGCACACATATACATATACATACTTGGATGGCAAATGAATATTACATAATGTAAGGGAATACATAAAGTACATGGTCATTTCCCGAAGGAGTCCTGCTGTGGCGGCTGTGGCGGTAGCTCCGGAAGCTCACCGAGCTCATCATCTTGCTTGACGGGCTGCGGCTCGTCTGGCTCCTGCAGTCCCAAATTCACGGTTTTCTGAGGAAACAAAAATCATGTGTAACCCTTGGAGTTTTGAAATTGACATTGAAACGTTCTGAAACTATGTTGAATGTGAATATAAAACAAGATAAATATATTGCGGCTTTCTGTAGATCTTCCTGACAACCTCTGATGAAATTCCAGATAGAGATCCAAAAAACTTAAGCACTGACAAGAACATCAAAGGGAACCCGTCCCACAAAAACCCACATTTCTTTCAGTTTTGTTTTTTCGGGTTCAACATAAAACTGCTTGGCCTCGACCATGTTTCTAGGAGACAAAACCATGTGGAGCCGTTCACCTCTGGCACCTATGACCCGGTGAACTGGTCAGTTGGAACCATTCAATGGAGTAGTGGTTGGATTGGTAAACTGGCACAACCCAAAAAGGATATACATTGTATTTAAATTGTTGTAAATCCTGTAAGTTAAGTGTTTAAGGCGATCTTTTCTTTTTGATCCTGTTGCGTTTGTTTCTTGAAAATTTCCCAGAAATTACTATTAGTCTAGCCTTCATGGTGAGGTCAAAAAATCATGAGCCAAACCGAGTGGCGGTGGATAGAGCAATTGTCTTCATATCGCGATCGAGATCCACAGAGATCAGATCTTCGATGGGTGGCACCACCTGCTGGCTGTCCTATGGTCTGAAAACATCAGATGAGAAACTCAGGTACAAAAAATCCAGGGGCTGCATTAGTACTCTCTGTGCTACAAATTAAAGGGTATACCTCACCCAATCTCATGAAGATTTAAAAAATAGAAAGCTCGATCGATAATTAGATTAGAATAGATTAGATTAGATTAGATTAGGATTCGGATTTGGATTCGGCTTCGGATTTAGACAGACAGACAGACAGACAGACAGATAGATAGATAGATAGATAGAAAAATGAGATAGGATTAGATCAGATTAAATTGAGAAATAAACAGATAGATAGATAGGTAGATAGATAGGCAGACAGATAGATAGAAAGAAAGGAAGATAAATAGATAGACAAATAGATAGATGGATAGAAAGATAGATAGATAGATAGATAGAAAGTTGAGATAGATAAGATTAGAAAAGATTAGATAAGATTAGATAGACAGATACGATTAGATAGAAGGACAGACAGACAGACAGAAAAACAGACAGATAGATAGATAGACAGATAGAAGGATAGAAAAATAGATATCTATTTAGATAGATAGATAGGTAGACAGACAGACAGATAGAAAGATACAAAGGTAGATAGAAAGATAGATAGATAGAAAGAAATATAGAAAGATAGAACGACCGAAAGATAGAAAGATTGCATTTGATTTGATTAGACTAGGTTAGATTAGAAAGATTAGCTAGGTAGATAGATAGATGGAGGATACATCGATAGATTAGATAGATAGATGAGAATGATAGATAGAAAGACAGATAGATAGATAGAAAGATAGATAGACCGATCGATAGATAGATAGATAAACAAGATAGATAGATAGATAAATAGATTGATCGATTGAAAGACATATAGGTAGATAGACAGACAGACAGACAGACAGATAGATAGATAGATAGATAGATAGAAAAATTAGATAAGATTAGATCAGATTAAATTGAAAAAACAGATAGATAGATAGATAGGTAGATAGATAGGCAGACAGATAGATAGAAAGAAAGATCAATAGATAGACAGATAGATAGATAGAAAGATAGATAGATAGAAAGTTGAGATAGATAAGGTTAGAAAAGATTAGAAAAGATTAGATAGATAAATGCGATTAGATAGAAGGACAGACAGACAGACAAACAGACAGATAGCTAGATAGACAGTTAGAAGGATACAAAGATAGATATCTATTTAGATAGATAGATAGACAGATAGAAAGATACAAAGATAGATAGAAAGATAGATAGATAGATAGAAATATAGAAAGATAGAAAGACCGAAAGATAGAAAGATTGCATTTGATTTGATTAGACTAGGTTAGATTAGAAAGATTAGCTAGGTAGATAGATAGATGGATGGATACATAGATAGATTAGATAGATAGATTAGAATGATAGATAGGAAGACAGATAGATAGATAGAAAGATAGATAGATCGATCGATCGATAGATAGATAGATAAACAAGATAGATAGAAAGATAAATAGATTGATCGATTGATAGACATATAGGTAGTTAGATAGATAGATAGATAGATAGATAGAAGGATACATAGAGAGAAAGGGAAAAATAGATCAGATTGATATGATTGATAGATAGATAGATAGAAAGATAGATAGGATAGGAAAGATTAGCTTAGATTAGGTTAGATAGATAGATAGATAGAAAGATAGATAGATAGATAGGTAGATACCTAGCTAGATAGAAAGAAAGACAGACAGGTAGATAGATAGAAAGAAAGATAGAAAGGTAGAACGATAGATTAGATAGAAAGATAGATAGAAAGAAAGAAAGAAAGAAAGAAAGAAAAAAAGAAAGAAAGAAAGGAAAGAAAGAAAGAAAGAAAGGAAAGAAAGAAAGAAAGAAAGAAAGAAAGATAGACATATAGATAGATAGATAGATAGACAGATAGATAGATAGATAGATAGGTAGATAGGTAGGTAGGTAGACAGGTAGATAGATAGATGGATCGATAGATGGATCGATAAGATAGATAAGATTAGATAAAATCAGATAGAATCAGATAGATAGATAGATAGAAAGATAGATAGCTAGTTAGGTAGATAGATAGATAGATAGAAAGACGGATAGATAGAAAGATAGATTTAAAGACATATAGACAGATAGATAGATAGATAGATCGATAGATCGATAGATAGATAGATAGTTAGATAGATAGATAGATAGATTAGACGAGACTAGGCTATATTAGATTAGATTAGATTAGATTAGATTAGATGGATAGATAGAAAGAAAAAGATAGGTAGAAAGAAAGACAGAAAGAGATATCTATATATATATACTTATTTAAATATGAAGCATTCTGTTCATATCAATGAACCGTAATTTTCTCTGTTTAAAACGGAAATTCCATCTGCATGAATATCCCCAATGTTTTGGAACCATACATGAACAGAATTAATCAAAGATTCTGGGATTGTATTCAGACAAAAAACTAAATGTCAAGCACGTTTTGTTGCAGCGCCCTTTCTTCATGGTTATGATTTTTTCTGGTGAAATCCAATCCAAAGTTTCCCATCACAGCACTTCCACTGACCTTCTCGGGTGAATTCGTTTGGCTTGGACCAGGCCGGAGACCTCAACAACCCCCCAGGCTCCGGTGAAAAAAAGGGACAGCCACCCGTGGAGAAATTGCATGCGTTGGATCATTTGAAACAGCATTATCTTTAAAGGATGAATGATCAATGATCTTTTTTGGACCAACACATGTGTTTTTATTTGTTTCTTTTAAGGATGGAGGATGGATATGGATGGTGAGACACTGACACCATGAGCTGTGGCAACAATGTCGGAAATCTCTGACAAATAGGGGGTTGGACAAACTATTCGTCACCAAAAAGTGGTTGTGGAAATAGGTGTACTCCTCTCCTACCCAACTAACCGGGGGAAAAAAGGCATCTATGAATTGCCAAGTTTAGGGCACCATCGTCCATGTTCCAACTTCTCCGCCCTGATCCCACCTCACCCCTTGGGGTTTTAGGGTGTGCCAGTGTGTCATCCGGGGCTCAATATTCCAGTTCTTGTTTTGTGGGGTTCCTAAAAGTGTGATGGTTTCAAGGTTTTAGACATTTATCACATTTCAAACAGGTATTTGGATCAAAACTAGTTGCGTCATTGGGCTCAGCCGCCAGGGCGCGACAAATCTCACGGATCAACAAACTGCTTTGATGATCGAAAAGCTCCTTGGGCAGCAGAGAATGGGGACTCTAGCTGTAGTTACAGTAAGCTATCTCTAGACCATTTCCCACAACAACAGGGAACCAATACAAAGCATGTTTTAAGATGTTTAAACAGCAAACCCGGGGATAAGCGCTAACAGAAGTGGATTTGACATTGCATTTGTTTTGTCCTGCATATTTTTCTTTTCACCAGATTGGGAACCACATCCGCAGTTGAATCTAGCAAGCGGCAAGCGGATGATGTAGATGTGGCGTGGTAGATATATAGACCTTCATGGTGATAGAACCTCTAACTGGGATACAACTACCAACAAACATATACAATCTACCAGCCTGATTTTTTCAGCCACCTCCTTGAGATAGTTGCCCTTGAGTGACGAACCGGTTCAGCTCATACAAGGTGGGGCCCTGCAGCCCCCAAAATCCCCTGGTGATGCAAGTGGGTTGGTAGCCCCCCTCATTAACTATACAGTAGCTGCATCTGTTGCATCTATCAGCATAGATGTGGAAAACCACCATTTCTAGATCCTTTTCCGAATGGAAATTCTGTTTGTAGGTTTACCTCGGGTAAACCGTAAGTTTAACTTGTAGCCGAGACACTTTCATAGAGGTTTGAAGGTCTGCAATCGCCACCTCATCGCCGAATGCCAGGATCGCCGCCCAAGGGTCGACTAATTCATGGTTCAGCACAAACGGAACTTTTGAGGGACAAAACCCAAAAGTCCTTATGTATATATATACACATAATCACAGAATTGTATAATATATATTTATGTTTACATATATATATATATATATATGTAATATATACATATATATATATAAATATCATTATACATGTAGTATATATGATATATATATATATATATATGTTAAATATGTGTTATAAATATGGGATATACATGTAATAAAAGTATATGTAACATGTATGTTATATCAAAAATATATATGCAATATATATATATATATATATATATGTAGTTTAAATGTACTATATATATATATGTATGTGTAATAATATATATATATATACATATATATATAGTGCATTGAACACACAAAATAAAGAAATGAAGAAATAACTAATTAATTAACACACACACATATATACCATATATATATATATATATATATGTGTAAAAAATACATACATATCATGCAAATCAAAAAACATTTCAGCAGATTATAGATATTACAAAAATACATATAGTGAACTTGTGCAAAACATGTGCAACTCATACAAGTTCCTGAACAAATATACAAAGTTCTTGAGGGTCGAACTGTTCATGGACGCATGGTCCCTTGCAATGGAACATTTACAACCTTGGGAATGAACGGTACATACGCACTCTAATAGGCAGAACCTCGCTCGCTTGGACATAAAAACAAGGGCAATACACACACATATATATATATATATAACCACATACGTCAAACAACATGAACAACCAAAAATAGTCAATGAGTCCATGACCGGATGCAAAAGGACGACATTTCTATTCTAAGAACATCACAAGGGGGTATCTGAAATCACCGGGCATCACCCGGCACAGTTCAGGCGTGTCCGATCATGTCCGATGACTTCAGGTTGACCCCATTGGTCAAACATGACAATGGAAAATCACCAGAATACCCAGAAGCAAGTTGGCTCCGGGAATTCTTCGCATAAATCTCAAAATACTTCCAAATGTTCAAAGCAACATGGCTCTTAAAATGGTGACCTTCAAGTGAGAATGTTTTTGCCCGCAGATTTCAATACCTAGAAGCGCATTCCCACACAGTCACGGTAATATGGAGCCAAGCAGCAGTGTGATCCTGCAGTGCTTTGGCAATCTCCGCAACTTCCCATTGTGATTCTTCTCCCATTGCCATCGCGGCCCAAGTCAGAAAGGCAGTTAGTGAAGGAAAGGCTGACGGAAATCTCCATGTTTGATCGCCATATTTAGTGGAAGAAAGATCTTTGTTTTCCTGCACATTTTGGGTTTCCTAAAATAAGAACCCCCACGTTATCCGCCAATTTGTTTGTCCTTTTATGTCATTTTGAATGGGCAACCATTGGTTGATACGGGGAACCGCATTTTTCAGATCACAACATGGACAGCAGTGACCAGAAAAAAATCATCCACTTGCATCGCTCGAGGTCCCTGATACAGTTTACTTAGTTTACTTGCAAATCACCAGCGTCTTGGGCCAAAAAGAGACTTGAGCATCCACCATTGATGCCGCAACAGTGGCTCAATTGACCGCCCAGTCTGGAAATACGTCGCCTCTGACATTCAAGTAGTCACAGCCATTGGCTCATGTTTAAGTTGAAAATTAAAAAACCAATGTTTTCTTTACATGTTGATAGGATCAACTGACACAACTGACTATATATGTTGTACTGCAACCATCAATCGCTGCCTCCTTGTTGACACTGCAATGCCCTGAAGTATTGCCCACCCTTCCCCTCAAAAAGTACATGGTTCTTTACACCCGGCACCCAGTACCGGGTCGACCGGGTGACCCACATGCTGCGCCTTTGGTAGCCTTGGCCTTGGTCTTGTTCTTGGGGCCTTCTTGCTCCACCCTTGCCAATGGGTTGCCTTCGAGAATCCTCGGCCATGGGAAAGTGAATCTGGCTGAATGTTACAATCATGGGCTCCAACCAGTTAGAATCCCTGACTGCCTGACATCACATTGTAACTGGTGTTTCAATTACGAGTATGTAGGAAAATTGTGATCGCCTCTTGGTGCCTGTCAGGGTTTATCGCTATGCTGTTCCGATAGATCGCAGGTTGGTCACCTCAACATAGTCTTGAATCATCGCCAAAGTAGCCTGACTGCGAAACAAAAGTACAAACTCACCTGGATACGTCTTTACACCACATGGACAGGCTAATGTTCGAACAACACGCTGATAATTCTCATAAACAAAAAAAGTGCTGAATTCAAGGGGAAACACAACCAATCAACGGCACCTTTTCTGCCCCAGTCTATCACATTGAAACCATCAAATGCCATGATTCTCACCCACTTAGTCTGACGTCCCCTTACCTAAATTTAGCTTGTCAAGTCTATCAGTTGTCCGCAACACCGTCGTATCTATATGCACACACGAATATCTAAATTTGAATATATGTATATTATATATATATTTGATGATATTTAAATATGTGAATATCCATACATACGGACATACATACAAACATACATGCATGCATACATACATCCATACATCCATACATCCATGCATCCATGCCATGCCATGCCCTACCTTACCCTACCTTCCCCTACTCTACCATGGTACATACCATGCATACCATGCAAACTAGGCATACCACGCATACCATGCATACCATGGATAGACTACTTTACATTGTGTTACTTTACATTACAGTATATCCATACATATACAGAAACTACATTTAAATATACGGGCTTTTAAATATATGAGGAGTTATGTTAGACTACCTCCGGGAAGGTTTTCCTTGGCCCGCCCGGCCATTTAAACTTACGGAATCCAATTCATTTAAACATACAAATTGGTATTTCATACTACCTCCGGGGCCTCGCGGTCTGGCCCGCCCTCCACATATTTAGATGTCGTTACCGTACATACACATACTGCATATGTTTAAGAAAACGTCCAATATACCCTGTATACATGTATGATATGTGATTGCGACATTCGTACGGACATACTTGATGCATATTCTTGCCAACTCCTGCACCCTCGCCAGCCCAGCGTTTCAGCCTGGTTGCTCCCTGAGTTCGTGGCTTTTGATGTGCTGCAAGATGTCCACCCAACGACCGTCGGACTTTTGAAAGCAGTTGTAGTGGAACTGCCCTGCGCTGCGGGCTGCTGGTGGCTGGGAGCCATTGCTGGCCGTACTCGGTGTGGATCGATGGATGGATGGATGGGATGGGATGGGATGGGATGGATGCATGCATCTACCAATCTAGCTATCTATGTATCTATGCATCTATGTATCTACTCGTATGTATCTATATACATCTGTTGTATGTATACGTAACAGTTTGTGAAATTCGGTGGATTCGTTCATTTATGGAATGAACTATTTATGTATTTCCTGTGATTGAAGGATGTGGCTGGGAAAGAAGTGGCTACAGCATGAAAAGATGCCAATGGATATGGAAAAAACATATGGAATGATTGAAGCATATCTGAAATCATGGAAGGCTGAGATTCGCAGTGAGGGTACAGCTCGCCAGCTGCTAGCTTTAGGCTCATCAAGTCTGGTCTACAGTGGTATCTGCAGCAGCGTTGCCGCTTCATGGAGTCTCTTGGATAGTTGACCCAGCTTCGGCAACAGTTCTTGCTGGCTCAGGAATTTGCACAAAATCAAATAGACATGGCTAACCTTAGGCCCTTGCTAACCTGCAACAAATACCATCATTGTGAAGACTTTCAGCAACATATCTAACGAAATATCTCGGTGCATTCTCCATTATTGACATCGCTGACCTACTTTTCGCCGTCGCACCTTGCATGTAGCGACCTCCATCGAAGCGCGAGTCAAAGCGACCCTGTCCATGTAAGGCACCCTGAAACCAGCTGCCTTCATAGCTACTGCCATCCGGCCAAACCTGATCAACTGGAAACTCTGTTGGAAATCCCACGCGTGATGGTTGGTTCATCATCCCTTCTTATTTATTACGGTAGCCCGCGCGAACCCCCAGGATCTTGCATTGAAGCTGCGACGCTGGGGTATCGCTGTGCTGGAGGAACTCTGAATTCCGCTGGAGGGTTGACACTACATGGGGACCAATCAAACACAAAAAAACATACACTGTCAACCCTGCATTCAGAACTCCCTGGTGCATTATGTTTATTAATAGATGGGTCCTCGAAATAGTAAATCGCACATGTATATTAAATTGATTCACCCCTTTTAGGATAAACCATCAGTTTACGCTTTTCCTCACACATGACATTCCCATCCCACATTGCTGCCAAGGAAATCCAAGGAACAAAGCGGCCCTGGCCGTGCATCTTTCCTTGCTCCATGTTTCCTTCATAGGAACTCCCATCACTCCTGGGTCCAAACTGTGTCATTTTACGTCGGGGGGATAGCAGGCACCCCAGTTTAATTTTGAAAGACACCAAAGTCAATGCCAGAATTGCAAGTGTGCACCTCCTTGAGCTATAGAATGCCACTATAAATCTGTGAAATTCTTCAGTTTGCTCGGAAGCAGACAAACATGTTGAACTAGATTCAAATCTGGGGTCACACATTTGAAACATGTCGGCACCTATTTAAAAAATGATGCGAAATAAACTTCAGCCCAAGATCAATAATGTTGAACCCTGCAAGACTGTGTAAACATGTGACTAAATAGTATATATATATGTATATGAATGTGATATATATAAATAAATCATGTAAACTGTAGCATGCATATATGTATATGTGGTAAATACAAAGATACAAATAGATTAAACACATGTGTATATATATATATATATGTGTATGTAGGGGCCGCTGTCAAAATCAATTGTTTACGCCTGGTGCGAAAATATAGGTCATCGTTTTTTCTGGGTGGGGGTGGCCTATCTCTTTGCAGTGTTTGGTTCAAATCAACATTGAAAACTAGAAAAATGCAGCGGAATTGCTGTTCATCAATGAGTTCAGCGAGTTCCAAAATCAGTTTCATCAAAGATTTCCAAAATATTTTTTTGGGCAAGGATCTTCACATCCCTTTCTTGTTGCTTGTCTGGTATTTTGAAAAAGCAAACAAATTCAAATGAGTCCATCAAAAAGTCATCGCTAGGTTATCGCTAAGGTTGTCGCTAACTTAGAACACCTTGATGATCAAGAAAGGAAAAAAGAAGAATGTGGAACAAATAGTAAAAATTGAAAAATAAAAGGAAAAAGGAAGGAAGGACCAAGAAAAGAAAACGAAGGAAGAATAATGGTAATGATGGACAAATTAAACGGTTTTTGCAGAATTTGATAGAGAAAGGATAATTTAAATTCAATTTTGATTTAAATCAACTTTCAATTGCATCTAATCTTAAAAGAAACATAAACAGAAAAAGAAAGGAAAGAAAAAGCAAAGGACACTAAGGAAGAAAAAAGTCGAATTGAATAAAAGATCAAAAGCGGAATTCAGAATTAGACCAACCATTACTTTCGATCCATTTGAGAAGTCAATTGCGTTTGGTTTAGTTGACATCTACTGCTTTGGGGCCTGGAAAAAAAACAAACTGCCTGCAAAAAGCAACGGTTCAATCACCTTGGACAACAAATGATAGGGCAATCGCAAGAAACACGGGCGCCGCAGGTTGAATTTGCTTCGTCAAGTTTGCCCATTGCGTGAAGGTACACAAATATATTTGCGTTGTTTACACCAAGCTCATGGCTTGGTGCACTTTCTCAGCACAACTGCGCCCCTCCTTATACTAAAATGACCTACGCTTATTCTGACCGTATCTCATTTATACATAGACGCACGTCTCCCAACATTGAAAGCAATACAACGCATATCAAATCATCAATGAGAGGTATCTACACATTGAAACACATTTAATACATGTTGTGTAAAAATTATGCACGTATTGTTTTGTACTACAATTTGTGATATTCAAACATAAATTTAAAGACTTAGACATATCACATATATATATAATATTATATAATCTCCTGTTTAGTCCACGAGCACCAAGTTGCCACTTGTAGCTTCCCTCGCCATCTGGCTGATCTTCTTCCCACTGACCTGGAAGGATCAGCCCAGGCCAGGTGTGAATTCAAAACTGCCCCACAATGAGATTCTAAGCAAATTACCATCCAGTAATCAAACGTGGCAATTCGAAATCGCAAATAGATGGATGTTTATAGCTGGAAAAAACATCAATCAATATTATCAGTATCATTCAGGATCTAAAAACGGCGGATTTTCAAGTGCCATTTTTGATTACCGGGAACCAAACACAGCCGCATCTTTTTGCGAGAACCCCCCTACTGACCACTAGCTACTATGAGGTCGCAGTGGGATCGCCAAGCCACCCAGTGTGTATCCCAAAATCTTGACTCACTCACTCAACCTCTGTTTTTTGCTTTCAAAAGTTTGCATCTTTAGTGTTTTGAAGCCACTCATTTGGCGAAACACCAAAACCCAAATATATCCCAAATTAAATATGGTCCGCCACATCTGCTTCTCACAAAGGACCTGTCCAATAACTCCTTCCCCATTGTGTTTACCAACTTAGGGATTTGACTTCATCCAACTATCAAGTCCCCACAGGGCCCCCAAGGAACCTTCGTAGCTGGAAAGAACCACCGTCTCGAAGGCATGTGGCATTGGAGCCAGTGCTGTCACCACCTCCAGCAACAGTTGCGATTGCCAGGTATCAGTGGCACAATGTGACATAATGCACTGCCGAAAACGGCTGAAATTCTGACCTTCTCTATGCCACGCTATGCCATGCTATGCCTTCTTAATATAATATGCAATAGCTATAGAATCATCACAAAATCGAGGGAACATCGCAACATCGAGGGGGGTTCTGCAGATACCTCGGCATCTTCTCCCCAAGTTCCCCAGGACTTGAATGAGCTGCCTGCAGTCCCTTGCCATGTCTGATCCATCTGCCTTTGCGTTCCTTGTAGCCCGCCTCAGTCGTCGAGGGGATCCTGTGTAACTCCGGGAGCCTCCAGTAAACACATTGGTCATTATGTATGGTATGCATATGTAGATTTTATGCAATGTAACATTTTAAAAACATAATAATAAATAATAAAAAGTGTATGTATATATATATATACACTATTGTTGGTGATACATCCAATACACTACACGCTGAGCTCATTGAGCATTACCTCATCGGATTGGTTCGTGGGACCCCTCAGAAAATGGGTGTTTCCCAAGGGTTTCGCCTCAACCAAGTCCGGGACCATCCGTATCTAGATGTATCTACATCCAGCGCAAATTCTGGGACAATCCGCATTCTAGACACCATGCGCCCGCCATCCCTTTTTCATCCCTTTTTCTCTAAATTAATTCTATACACAACCAACAAAAAATCCAGCCATGGCACCTTGCAGTCTCCATAGTAGAGCTGACCAGGAGCCCGCAGACATTTCTTCAGGATCTCCGGCTCTTCCGGTTCATCCTTTTAACAAAATGTCCGGAAACGCCGCCAACATTGACATGACTGGCGTTGTTTTTTTCAGGAAAGATATAGAACCTATAGGAAAACCAAAGGAAATCTACGAAAGAGAAGCATACAGCGCAGATATCATATACCGGGGTATGCCGGTGATGGCTTTGTAGTAGACAGCCTATGACATCTGAACTTCCCAAAAGAAACTGGGTGTCGCCAATGGTCGGTGCGGTCCTCTGACTGCGGAACTTCTTCCTGCTGACAAAGCAGGTTAGTTGTCCGTCTACAGGAACACAGACCAACTCTTGCTCTTGACTACAAGTTTCATCCGAAAAAGGATTAAAGAAAAGCCAGTGCTAGCCCAGATTCATGAACCCATTGGAACACCCTGTGTTTGACAACCACAAATTACGACAATCGGATCCACAACCTGAGATTGACATCGAACACGACTTCCACAGTCACAAAACCTACATGTACGAGTTTCAAAGACTCACCACCCAACACTAAACACAACTTGGTGGACATCTTCCAGAACTCCTTCGCAGTGTAGATGCTGTAAACAGACATGTATTTCCATTACATTTATCATATTAATATTATGATTATATGATGTATATTATATATACATATTATGAACTATAAAAAGAACCTACTATATAAAGGGTCCCAGTTTGCAATCTGCGACCTCCACCTTCTCCGTTTTCTTCTTGGGCGCCATGACCTGGAATATCGATGAGTGATGACCGAGACAACTACCCTGTTCAAAAAGTGAAAACTCAGAGGTTGAATGAGAACAATGCCTGTTCAAAATATAAAATCGGCTCAAAGTTCCTGATTACAACAGACAAACGTCATAACCTTGAAGGAATTCCGGCTCCACTTTGAAGTTGTCCAAATGGTCCAATCTTCCGCCCACAGAGGATCACCAGCCGCCGATCCAAGATATACCAAACTCTAAAACGAAACACAACAAACACCAAGGAGGTGAGGGTCAAACAGGCGTGTATCAAACTGGGCCTCTACACAGGTAGCCCAGAGGGCCAACATGTTAAACTTTCAATTCTTGCAAATCAATCACCTGAATTCCATGGAGAGTCACTAAATTTGAAACCCTGGCCAACCATATTCTTCATGAAAATTGTATTTGGCTATACATGCTGGTCGGCGTGTCACTTGGGACCCATGCCAGGGGCGCGGTTTCTCGCGTGGCCGGCGCGCTTGGATTCCGAGACTGCCGCTGGAACCATCAAGACAGCGTGGCACATGTCACAGCCCGGGGCAGGCTGAGGCTGAGGTATGGCCTACCGATTATTTAGACATGGCGAGGAATAAGTGGTACCTGCCAAAACACCTCAAAAATGTAGACAATTCTAGCACTGTTTTAATTCTAAATACTAAAGAATCACTTTTTTGGGAACCTAAGTGTGTCACAACTATGTCGTAGCCATGCGCTTTTTGATTTCCAGGTGACCTCTCTAGTGTTCTCCATCCAATGGTCTGTCGAGCAAACCCATGGTTGGGGTATCACCATGCAACCCATATAGTTGAATACAGCTTCAAACACAACCGATTCAAAAAATAGGAATATAATGGAATATATATATGTATGACATATACATGTATACATATATATATAATACACATATATATAATACATATATATATATAATATAATACATACATATATATAATACATATATATATATATATGTCGCGTGATATCATATCTCTATTTCAACATCGCTCCCTGCTCCGCAACTTTCGTAGCGCCAGATCTGGCAACACCGGCCCTGGGCACCCCTGCGCCATGGCATTTGGACGGCTCTCGGCCAATAGTTATATAAGCTTCCATCCACCACTAGGAATCGAATTCCGTATATAGTAGTGGGTACAGCAAAACCCCTTTGAAAATAGGGGGAGAACCATCGGCTCCATCGGAAGGCAACCCAGGTCATCCTCTCCACTCCTGGAAAGATCGTGGTAAGCCAAGACGGGAAGTCCATGACTACTTATGACTTGTGCCGTGTCCCTCACGTTGTTGATATATAGAGCCGATGGCTACCCAATTGAGGTAAAACACACACGCATGAATCCTGCACAGTTTCAGAGCTGTTACAACTGACCCTATTACAGGAATGAACGGAGAAGTGCTCTCAAGGAAACCTGTGAACCAAACCGATTGCGCTCAATAATTGTTGGAAAACAGAAATGCATATATAATATATAGTTTGCTTCGCGTAAAGACCATGTTGTCTCAGTTGTGCACATGGCAAAATTCATGCCATATCTGATCATTCGTAGGCTACCTGCCTCCAGTATGTCCTCCTAGTACTTGTACAAAATAAATCCCTGTCGATAGTCGATAGTAGGTCGTAATACCCCGAACCTGGGCATTCCAAACATGGGGCTATGTCAACAAAACCAGACCGAAGCGCGCTCAGATTGTGGTCTGGCCATGCTTAATGTCTCTATCTATGCGCCCATACCTCTCTTTCAACGGGCGCCCTAACTTTGACCCACCCACATAAAACTTCTGCCCCTGCAGGAATCTTGACACACCCCATCACACCCCTAGATTTTCCGCTGCAAGCATTTCCATTTGAAAGCCTTAGGCTTTGCCATGTGGGACACGCTGCAACTCGTGCTCTTGTGCCCTATGTACACCGGATCTTGTGGAGCCTGCATCTCTTTTCAGACTTGGCAATTACTCCAAGTATCTTATTCAACCAACGTGAGCAGAATGCATGCTGATAATTTCAAACATATTGGGTATTATAATCCCCTGCAATTTTCGACCAACAGGGCTTTAGCAGCCACAGCTCGAATCACCAATTTCAACACCATTGAGCCACTTTCAGGATGGTACGCAAGATCCATGGCTTCAAAGTCGTCGCAAGGCTGCAAGCAAAGCAAGCAGGGTCGGAACATATTTGCCATCTAATTGTCTAAATATGGTGTTTCAGCCGTGGTTTGTGACTGAGTGTGGCAACTGGGCATTCTTTTGAAATTCGAAATTCTGGTTCCTAAAGGCGTGCCACTGGCGCCCCAGCTACTGAAAAACAATCAGCTGGTTATATCATGATAACCTCACTTCATCACCCCAGGTTGAGTGGTCAAAGATTACCACTATGAATTGTTTGCCTGTGTTTTAAGTGGATTTGTCTGACAAGACGGTACTCCCAAATCTACTAGTTAGTCAGCATTGTCCCTATTCACATGTCCACTTGATGGGATGTATGATTGCCACATTTTCCAACACCTACATATTATATATATATATATACACACACACATATTCAATCAATATCGATGATAAATATAAATAAAATAAATAAATAAACAAATAAATAAATAAATATATATATATATATGTATACATATATATTGATGGGTGCGTGGGCCTCTTTGTCTGTGGGCTGCCAACACTGGTCCAGAACTATATTTAATTTTCTTAGAACTATATATAAAATAGTCCAGAACTATATATAAAATAGTCCAGAACTATATATAAAATATCCAGAACTATATATAAAATATCCAGAACTATATATAAAATTCCCGGTACTACATGTAAAATTCCCGGTACTACATGTAAAACTCCCAGAGCTATAGATATAATGTTCAAAACTACATCAAACAATGCAGAACTATATGCGATTTTGCCTTGTTTGTAGATGATTCACATGTTACTGAGGGCTATACTTTCAAATCCACCAAAGGGCCTGAAATGCAGACACTCTTGTGTGAGTTTATCCTAAATATGGCAACTTTGAAACTTATCATGGTACTAACGGCGGTGTATCCCATGATTCAACGCTATAGTGAGCAAATGCAAATCATGTATATACTACACATGGTTTGTTCATAAGAACTCATAATTTTGAAATTCACGGCCTTATTTGCTCGTCAACGAAGTTATCAAAGAACAACTATATACAAACAACGAGGAAGTAGATCATTGATGAAGGTCTTGAATGAAGATATACAAACGGGCAAACATATCAAATCATTGTCTTGCTGGAATTCTGGGAAAGCGGAAGTGCATTGAAGGAAGGAATTAAATGGAATTAGTAAAAGTTCGTTTCAGGCTATAATTTGCAGGATTTACCCTCACAAAGAAAGGTATCTTGATGCTTTGCTCAACTCTTGCTCGGAGATCTTAATCTTACGAAACAAATACTGAAACAAATAGATCAAACATGTCCACAGAAATGGGCCATTTCTCCATGTAGTTCAGAACGGTTCGGAACGCTATATATACAAAAAGGCATTGTAATTATATTAATTATATAGTTCAAAACGGTTCCGAACGGTTCCGAACTATATATAATAAGGCATTCTATATATAGTTCAGAACGGTTCCGAACGGTTTCGAACTATGTTTAAAAATTGTGTTATATATGGTTCAGAACGGTTCCGAACGGTTCCGAACTATATATAACAAGCGTTTTATATATAGTTCAGAACGGTTCCGAACGGTTCCGAACTATATATACATCCCGAACTAATCCGAACTACTTCGCACTAATCCGAACTAATTGGCGTTTGGGCCGTATATATAGTTCAGAACGGTTCCGAACGGTTCCGAACTACATATAAAAGGTATTTGATATATAGTTCAGAACGGTTCCG
>Ga0126342_10007407_pt1 | contig 19588 bp, 32 predicted proteins | sample Cyp1metagenome_FD_92528 | JGI IMG/M metagenome (GOLD analysis project Ga0126342, IMG submission 92528) | Coral microbial communities from Lord Howe Island, Old Settlement Bay, Australia - Cyphastrea 1 metagenome | ecosystem: Host-associated > Invertebrates > Cnidaria > Coral ... | reverse complement strand
GCTAGACCCAAAAACTGGGAAGCTGAGAGTGGCTGATCGCAGTTGCTTCTACATGCGCTTGGGTGGTGCTCTGACCGAACAGGATGCTGAAATCCTGGAACAGGCCGATAGTGGCCATGGCCATGGCCATGATGGAACATGATGGACATGACAACCCCCCTGCCACAAGCAACTACTCGTAGAAGACTTTGGCCTCAATTCTGTTGCTTCAAGAAGGGAGCAGGGACATCCTACTCTTAGATGAAGGGGTTTTATGCAAAAAAGCGTTTTTTAAATGCGCCATTTGCGCGATCCGGCAACTTACGGAAGATCAATGCAGGGCAAATGCGTATCTTGTGTTTGTTTTGATCAGAGTGTCGTGACATCCTTGACCGTGCCTCACCATTTTTGAGCCTGGTCTTCTACCAGCAGGTGCTAGATGTGGGAAGCGTTGTCATCATGGCTGGGCCACCAGAAGTGGTTGAGGCCAATATGCATCTTGACACCCAACCATTTTTTGAAACATTTTTAGTTGTTTTCCTCATTGTACGGACTGATGTTTTGTTGCATGACTGTCATTTGGAGGTCAGGCCAACACCAGCACTAACACCATCGTGATAGTGACAATGATCATGATAGTGAGAATGCCCACGCACACACACACACACGCACATATCAGCTAGGCATCTAGGCTATGATGATTAAGGATGCTAGGTAAATATTATATTAGTAAGAACTAGAAACCACACTAATCACATCAAATAACATTATGATTATCAGACACAAGGAAATGATTAATCATTATCATGGTCACCCATGGCCTTCAGATTTTTTTCCTTGACCATCGTGCCTAGGCAGCTCTCAGCCTTCCGGCGCCGTCAGCCCGATCTGTTGACGTTGCCCACGCTGAGCGTCAACGATGTGGCCAACCTCATCGCAATGGAAGTGGAGAAACGGGGCTATGAGGGCGTAGGCGCCCTTGACGTGTGGAAATATCATGAAATGCCAAGCTTGAAGCACTTTGGCAGATCCAAAGGTCAAACCTTTTCAATGATTTCGTGCCTGACTTGGTGAAAAAAAGATGCGTCAACTCTAGCTGACTTTTGTTCGGAGAGTAACCCCCTAAAAGTGCTCTCCCTTGGTTGAACGGTGCGCCCAGCAACAGGTGAAGGAGACGTGGGAACGCGGCAACTCATCACCGTGTTAGAGCACATTGTGGCACAACGCTTCGATGAGAAGTTGATCCGCGAAAAGAATGGGCACCTGGCCCGAGATGTCCTTGAAACCAGGCTAAACTGGGGGATTGAGTGAGGAATTCTGGGGTGTGGATTTTCATTTCAGGTATCAAATTCAAAGGACATTCTCGTGGTGTTGATGGCTCAAGGGAAGCTGTTAGGTGAGGCTCAGGGTGTGGTCATTGTGGGGGCTTGCGCAATGGCCAGTGAGCCAAGTACCGAAAAGGTCGTTGCTACGGAGCCGGAGCCCGCACAATCAGAGATGCTCGGAGAAGATTAGTTTGGCTCTTGCATCAGCAACAGGATGGATCACAGATGGAGGTAATCAAAATTCCAAGATTGAGGGGGGTAAAGCTCCATTCCCATCGTTCTTGTAGGGCTTTGCAAACCTGATTAATCCTGATTGCTGTCATTGACACTGGTCGCTAAGGACGGTAGCAGACGTGTCCACGGTTCCCAGCCCGGCAAAAGCTTCTGCAGAGGCTCCTGAAGTCTGCGCGTCTGCTGATCCTGCCAAGGAGGAGCTGGACGTGGAGCGTTTTTCGAAGCTGCCAATTGAGAAACGCACCATGCCTGCTGAAAAGTGGGAAGAAGAAGTGACGGGAAAGTCTCGACGTTTCGTGGCCTTTCCACACCTTGGGCTCCATTGCCGTTCCAGGGTGGGACAGACAAAGGAGCCTTGGCTTTGGTTTTTCGAGTGCTCGGTATTGGTGTTTGTGCTGCATGCCAATGGAGTATCTGAGTATATCATCCACATTACCTGGGCACAAAAAGGACCCTCCTGGGCTAATGCATGCAATTCTCCTCATAGAACCCCCGCCCAGGACAACATTGTCATTGGAGTCCCTTGGCACTTGAGGAGCAGCTTTTTCCATACAAACTCAAGACCAATGAGTGTTCAGAATACGGCTGACTTTTGGAAAGAGAAAAAGGTACCAATTTTAGTTTGCAGAATTTTGGAGAACTGATTGTGTTTCGAGAAGCTCTTCAACCATTTTCAGACCACATAGATTTTTCCCCTGGAGCGTCAATGAAAGATGTCACCCACATTCACCCGCCATATCCACTTTTGATGTTCGGCAAATGAGGTGCTGTTCTTCAACTCCAGCAACGAGAGGCTGCACAACGGTGAACAGTTCCTCAAGTGGCGATTGACGGATCTTGCACAGCCGGAGCCACGGAACATCACTGTGCCACTCGGCACCCAAAGTCATCCGTGAAACCGGCAATTCGAAAGGGCTGAGGCATCCTTTGATGCTAAAACGACTTGAATGCGGTTCGAAACATTCACATTTCAGAGAGAGTTGTATTTGATGAACAGTTATGTTTTGAGGTCTGGAAGGAATGATCACATTCTCCCACATTTGTATAATATGTATAGTTGCCGTAGATTGGTTTCCCGATCTCCTTCATCTCTGTACTGGTTGTAGCATCCGTGAAGCTCCCAGCGCCATGAGGCATTTGAGATGGCAGGCCTGCGTACACTGGCGCAGGGCCGAGCATGCCAAGAAGGCATCCAGAGGCGCCATCATGGCCATCCTCAATCCGCACTTGATTGAGTTCGACAATAAATTGGGGCGGGACGGCAAGGAGACCTTGTTGCTGGTAGAAAACCCCTTGACCATTGAGAAACTGGGTGAATGTCCAACCCTGGGCTCCTGCAAGAAGAAAGGCTGTAAGCTTCCCTGCAATCTTCTGCAGCGGGAGGCATATTGTCGCAGGCACCTGGATGAAATTTATGCCACGAAATCGGTACGTGTGGCCATGGGTGGTGCAAATGCCAAGGCCGCAGCTGTTCTGGGTCGGAAGCGGTCCATTTCCCAGATCGAGCGCGAGGTGAAGGTGGCCAAGATGGAGGCAGCTGCCAGAGATGATGCCGGTGACCAACCCAACCAGGGTGAGGAAGATGAAACCGTCCGCAGCAATCAGGAGAGACAAAAGAGATTGGAGCTGGCGTTGCACCTGGATGATCGACGTTTTCTGACGGCAGAGGCCAATGAGAGCTATGTGAAATTCGTGCGGAAGGGCATGAAGGCTGAGGATGCCAATATGTCCCGTGTTCCACAACTGGGACGCGGCTTGGAAAGCTCAGATGGCCTTGAAATTCTAATTCCCTCTTTTCCTGGCCAGTCCTAGATGACGAGCTGCAGGGGTTTGCTGGCAGGCCAAAAAGTTGGTGAGTGCCAGTATGGCTTGCACCAGAGTCAATTCACTTTTCAAAGATTTCAAAGCATTTTTCAAATTTGGATCTCCCGATTTCCGAATTTCCCCCTCTCGCACTATGAATTGCCCATCACTTTCAAGCTTGCTGCACTTGGCTTGTGGATGAGACACCTGAGGTTTGTCCAAGGCTTGATGTCACCCTTGGATTTTCCAGCGACCAGCTGAGGACTTGGCCATCTCTCGAAAGAACGACCGCACCTGGCAGGAGAGTCTGGATTCAGCGGAGCGCTTTCGCCTGACGCCTATGGACTTTGGCCTGGAAGCTTTGGATGCCGTGGACTAGGGATGATTTGGATGATTTGGATGATTTCCACCCTGCGAAACTGCGATTTGCATTCCTGAAGTGGGGGGCAAGTAAATGGGGTATGGCTTCAGAACTTTCGAACATGGTTTTGGCATGAGTCACCCTGGAGTTACAGGATGTGTCCTATTTTTGGATGTTGAAAGAGCAACGCACACCCTGTGAGTCCCTGAGTCTCTTGTTCGGCTGAGTTTTTTGGCATGAAAATCACTGGCATCGGATGACACACCACCTCAAAGACATTCAAAGACAAAATACGCTGCCTGACCAGAGGAAATGAGCATAAACATGCATAAACGTTTTGACATGTTTTGACCCTCTTCAGGGTGTTCGGTCGGGGGTGGCCTGCTGAGGATGTCCTCACGGCAGAACAGCGCGAGCGTCGAATGAGGGAGGTGGAGGCCGAAGTTGCCCAGCTGGTTGGCTGGGGCAGCGAAGAGGCACGGCATCGGGGCAGCAAATTGCATGGTGCCCATTGGTCAAAACTCCAGATGTTTGGTTGAACAACACTCTTTTCTTTGGTTTAAGAGTTTAAACTTATGTAATGGGATTTTAGTGGTGATCTATTAGTGGAATGTTCATAGTGATATGAATGGGATATGAATCGGATATTTTGCAATTAAAGCGCCCTTTTAAGTGGACGCAGGATGTGGGCAGTGCTCGGCAATTCTTCTCGCAGCTGCGGCGTCAGCTTGGACAAGCCCCACGTGGCAGTGGCTGGAGCGCGGCGGCTTGTGGTGGTGCTGGTGCCTTGCAAGGGGCGCTGCACATGCCACGGGCACTATGGGTGTCTGCCAACCCAGGTGCCAAACGAAATTCATGCAGCTGGTGACTTTGAAGTTTTGATTGAAGCATCTTGGGATGTTGTTGATTGAATTCCAACATGCTTCAGGCTCCGGACGAGAGACGTTCGTGCGCCTGGCGACATGTTTCTTGCGTGCAGCTGGTGCCATCAGCCGGGAAGAAGTGACATGGGTGACTTGAATCAACTAGTGTCCCAGCTCAAGCCTCAGCTGACCTTTAAACTTACTCAGCAATGCCAACCCTGGATTCACACTCCCCCTGCCCCCAAGATTCATAAAAAATAAATAAATAAATATATATATATATATATATTTGTATATGCACACACAAACACACACACACATATATATATATATATGGGTTATATGAGTAGTTTTTATCTGGGGGGAACCTTCCTCATTGATCCGGCAGGGAGTTTTACTCCGGGATTTCACTGTGCAGGTGGATGCCCAAGAGATTGGCGACAAGGGAGACCCAACTGAGCTCATTGCTGCGCGAATGGCCGCGGCAGAACATGGCTGCCTTGCCATCAAGGTGTGCGGTCTAGGTCATCTGGATTCCTTCAAAAACATCATGGATTCTCCGAATCTGCCAGATTTTGTCAAGACTATAACCCGTTGATGATACTATTCATATTAGCTAATATTATGAATATATCATCACTGATTGTTGTTATTATTGTTATTAATTACTATTATTAGTCTTGTGATTATTGTTATCACTATTGTTATACTATTATTATTATTGTTATTATTATCCTACTATCAATATTATCACAATTATCACAATTATCACTATTAGTATGATCAATGTGATTAGATCATATGCCTGCGAATCTTCCACAAACCTTCCCCGGAGGACGTGGATGCCTTGGTGGACAGCCGGGAGGCGGTGCGCGCCCTGGCGGCTGCCTTGGGCAACGTGGATGGTGCGGGGAGTGGCACCACGCTCTTCGTGGTGCTGGGGACGCAGCAGGCGGCCTAGCATGGCTGGGGTGAGGATACAGAGGGAATATGTGGGAAGAACCAGAAGATACCACAACTACAGGTTATAAATGGAATATTTCACTATAACGATGATTGGGGGTGTCTGAACATGGGGTATTTGCTACGTGAAGGGCAATTTTGATCGGACAGAATGATGATAAAACAATTTTGAGACAAAAATAGGTGGAGATGGCAAAGACATTGACCCTTCCCGGCCCTCAAAGATAGGTAGATGTTCAAGATTGATATGTTCATCCACTGGAGGGAAAAACCGGACGGTTTTGGACACTGTGACGCCTCCAAGAATAGGTTGGTTTATACACCCGTTGAAACATAAATAAACCCTAGTTGACCTACGTAGTTGTAAACCAAGCTAGCCAACCATGTAGGCTAGAATGCTTTGTGCCTCATGAGACCCTGCCATTCCATTGTTTAGGAATGAACCATGCATCAAGGTGGTTTGATTGACATGTCATTTTTGTACACACTGATATCGCTGCTTAAGGGAGTCACAAATCTGGAGTGGCAGCGAGATTTTGACACCTTGGCTGCAGGGCTTGGCGCGGATTGCGCGGATGGAGCCAGCTCTGGAGGCTCTGTTGTCAATGGGCAAACTGCAAGAGGGACATCATTTGCGAGCCCCATCTGATCCCATTTGATCCCATAAGTTTTGGAGTTTTGCAAAGATTCTTTGTGCAAAGATTCCCTCATCGAGTTGTCCAGGCACGCTTTCCGACCACGGTGCAGATCCCCGACTTCTTGGCTACGGAGCTAGTGCAGTTTATGGAGATCTCAGCCAGTAGGTTGCCATCAGGTAGGGATACCCAGAGATGTGCAAGAGGTTTTGCCGCATTGCCTGCGAGGTGAGGGTATGTCCACCAGTTGACGGGCTATTTTTGCACACATGAAAACGTGCTTGGTTAATGTTATGATATCAATGGATATGATATGATATGATATTATATTACATTAGAGTATATATTCATATGTATATGACATGATTCTATAGATATATCATAAAAAACACCCTGATTTTATACCTCGGATGTTCCATAGCTGTTTCCAGCTTCAGATGTTCCAAGGTGCTCTGGCCTTTGAAGATCAGCTAGCACCGCGCTTGGCGGAGCACCTCATTGAGGTCTATGGCGGTGGTGGCCAGGGCAAGGCACGGTGCCATGGTGCCACGGTACCAGCTGGTGCCATCTGAGAACTTGATGCAACTCAGAGTGTTTGCTTACCTCACATTTTACTATATTTTACTCAGATCTCATTCAGATTGTCCAACAAGATAACATTGCCGTGCTTCACCCTGCTCGTTAGTACCAACATTGGGTCCACATTTGGGTAGCTGGAAACCCGTAGGGGTCCCATGTCCCACCAGGAGCTGGGTGAGAGGGGCAACTTGGCGCTGGCGCGGCGCTTGCTGCAACGAGCTGTGCAGAATCGCATCACTAGGCTGGCGAGGGATGGTGTCAAGGTGAAGTCCTTCTTTAGAGGCCGATTTGGCGGTTGAAGCATCCAATTTTGCCTATTGTTTTGTTCGGCCCATTTGATCCATTTGATCACATCCATATCTAAGGTCATGTCCTGTTTCACTGAGTCTAAGCTTAGATGCAACTGTTTCCATTGCATACCAGTGGCCAGGCTGTTCAACAGCATTCAAGAGGGTGAGTCGCCGAATGACACCCCAGAAAGCGAACACCTCACGAAGGAGGACTTTGAGGTGGGGATTGTTATCGAGATATTGACACTGCTAACACGCAATACAACTTTTTAAGTTCAGGAGGCTTGAAACACAGGTCACGGTTGATTCTTGCCTTTGCTTAGGTAGCATTCAGTTTGACATTTATGTGCTTTTCCAAGATGTTGTCAAAGCTTTTCCGACTGCAATGAACTCTGCGAAGGTAGGCGCTCCCATTGGAGAGGGTCGTGAGCAAAAGGATGCCATTGATGAAGAGGTTGGCATCTTGTTTAAACGTATTCCATTCATTTCCATTCATTGCTTTATTTCCATTCGTTATATAGGCTGATAGAACAGAACACTCAGATCGAGAGATGTGAATATCACGTTTTGCTGAACCCAGATAGCTAAGCAGTGCCAAAAGCATCGTTTGCTGATTGGAAAGTCCCATGTAGTTCATGCTCGTGACCGGGCTGCTACTCAGCAAAGCTGCTCGAACCCTACTGAGGCAATCTGATTGGCATGACGAAGGCGAAGGAGTGGTTTGCACAGGCTTCAGCAGCTAGAGGGCCTGCTGTGCTTGGAGTGACCATTTCTGTTTCAGCTGTATCACGTCCACCTATGGTGAAGTCATGGTAGAAGTAAGAAACGAAGATTTTGTCCAGTCATTGCGTTTACTGGTCCCTTGTTTTTGCACTTTTGGGGCTCGATGGACTCGATGCTTTCAGACGCCCTGGTTCCAAACAGGTCGCTGTCCAACGCCCCGCAGGTCCGTCAAAAGGTTGCCTTTGTGGAGCAGACCGGCACGCGCAGTGATCTTCGAGTGTGTTTAAATATCATTATCACTGGCAATCCCGGAACGGGTAAGACCACCTTTGCACGGTTGCTGGCGCGTTTCTTCCACACCTACGGAGTCCTGCCAAAGGACAGCTTTGTTGAAAAGAATGGCTTCTTGGCAGCGCAAAGCCGCACGGGAGGCATAAAAAACCACAGACATGGTTGATTTGATACAGCCTTAGCTGAACCCTCGGGATGGCGATGGAGAGAGAGAGAGAGAGAGTTTTGATTTGATACCCCTTTTGTGTTGAACTGTTTGGCTGTGATAAGGAGATTGGAATGATGGTCCCCTAAGAATCCGTGGAACTTGACATAGATTGAAGAATCCTTTCCCTGCACTGTCACCCCAAAACAGCTCTGATAGGAAGTGTGCACGAGATGAGAATTGAAATTCATAAGCCAAGGACTTGAGCTAAAGGCCGAGTTCATGGGTGGCACAGCACCTCGTGTGAAGGCCAGAATTCATGGAACGGGTGTGGTAAGTCTGGTGGTTTGCTGAAAACCCAAATGTTTTAGTATTTGCTTTAGTCTTGTTGTATTCAAATCGCATGTCGGTGGTAGTATTTTTTGTTCCAGGTGCAGTATTTTGAATAAATTCTACTTTCGAAATCATCATGGACTCTTTCAGGCGGCTGTGCAGGAGGCCATGGGCGGGTGTTCCTTGGCATTGGTGTGGTGGCCCGCTTCAGGATTTGCCCAATGGAAACTACATCAACAAAGGCAATTTCCGGTGGGAAAAGGATGATCCATCGTGAAGCCCAGGTTTGTTTCTGGACGAAGCCTATGCCCTGATGGATTCAGCTGCTGGTGTGGGTGGGGCGGGCGACGCCTTTTCCCAGGAAGCGCTGAGGCGGGCGAGTTGGGCTTATCCTACCAGATCCCCAGGGTTTCCCATAGATGTTGTAAATTTGTTGAGGTCCCACCAGTTGACACAGCTCCAATCACAGAACTGCAGCATTGAAATTGCCCAACTTGAGGACTCTTCTCACTGAAGTGGAGAATCACCGCACGAACCTGATGGTGGTGCTTGCGGGGTACAAGGCAAGCATCTGCCCTGTTGCTGATGTCTCGTGGTCAAGATGGTTTGGAGATGTATGAAATGGCTCAAAAGTCGGAAAACTCAGGCTGAACTTGCATACCTTGTGCTATAGCTGCTAAAGCAGAATGGCTTCAATCGCCTTCTGCAGGAAAAGATGGGGAGACTGATGCGTGCAGAGGCCCGGGGCACTGGGTGGAAGCTAGGTACTGAAGTTGGAAGCACACCTTCATCCCAAACAACCATGGCATTCGCGGCACCAGGAAGGCCTTGCACGGCGCTTCCCCAATCGCTTACATTTGGATGACTACACCCCTGCAGAGTTGGGGGAGATCTGTGAGATGTGCGCCAGGCGGGAAGAGAAGCCACGATGGTCATAGTCATGTCATGTACAGTATGTTGGAACATATTCAATCGAATTGGTTTGGGTGAAATGGGATAACATGGAATAACTATGGGTAACCACTGAAACACATCTTTGATTTAAAATGGAGGTTTTCCCTAGATTTTCCTTGACACTGCGGTGAAATGTTGCTCGAGGCATCGACATCAGCGCGAGTTCGAACCTGGCCTAAGAGAAAAGCTGGAGAAGCACATCGAAAATTTCTATTGGAGAGATGCATGGCTTCAATCAGCAAAACAGTCAGCCGTTTCTGCAGATATGCTGCTTGTGATATGGTCATGATATATATGTTGAACAAAAAAGTGAAAGTGCTTGCGCTGTTTTGCGAAAGGCGCCGGCGCAAGGAGACCTTTCGGCCGTGCATCCAAGGACATTGCTCAGCAAAATGCTGGACTCTCCGTGAATTTGACGGTTGCTTGGTTGAGGTGTCGGACCTGTAGTCTTCGGGTTGCTGGCATGCACAATAGATTTTGATGCCTAACGCGCCCAAGGAAAAAGCTTTGGATAGACAGATCGTGCGGATCGTCTCGAAATACCCAGAGGCAGGGTGTGTGGAAATTTGGTGCATGAGAAGCCATGCCAGCGCAGCAATTTGAAATGGGCCCGCAAAGCCGACTTGATTAATTCCATCATTTGGTCATTTTATTCAATACTTGATATTATCATTATACTATAATGACTACATCATCATCATCATCATCATCATCATCATCATCATCGTTATTAATATTTGTTATTAATCAACTGTGATGATTAATAGCCAAATCTGTCTTTCAACTGCGCCAGGCCTTTGCTCAGATGAGCCGCATAGCAGGCACGGCAAGTGCGCCCAGCGATGGGCCATCCCTGATGCGGCAGAGAAGTCGGCGACTAAGATGTCTTCACTTTAAGGCAACCAATGGATCAAAACCTATGTTGGGAATATATATGGAATATATCGTGGGAATATATATACGTATAGTTCTATATATTATTATATATCGTTTGGATGTGCAATGGTCACTTAGGGACGAAATGGGCTGCATAATCGTTGGCCCTTTTCATAAAGCTAGGGATGAAATGGGAGGAATTTTCGTGGACCCTTGACTCATAAAGCTTTTCAAATGAAATCTTATTCGAAGTCATGGTACCAGGATGTACCAGGTAAATTGAGCAAGTGATGCCACCAGGGATTCAGCCAACCCGAGGTGGTGTGAGCATTCAGCAGGTGAAGGCTGAGGTGGCGGTCTTCACGGCTGCCGACTTTGGCATCGAGGACTATGATGGGTTGGAGATAGGGCTTGTCTCACATTGGGGTACACCAAAACGGCATTTCTTCAGGAAACATGGGAGAATAATGATGAATCACTATTGATATATATATAAATATCATAAAATGTCGGGGCACGATATGTTCAACAAACAAAGCCATTTGGTTGGAAGATCCTTTCTCAAGTGCAGAACATGCCCAGGTATGCAAAAAGGTTCCCACTGCAGTTGGGTTATGGCCCTAGGAGCGCCCGACCATGGGCGACCCCGAGCTGCGAAAACGGGTGCAACAAGAGGTGGAGCGTCTTACTGGACACTCAGCGAGATCAGCGTCTAACCTGGGGACCCAAAATGGCCAAAGTGAACGTCCCAGACTTGGAAGGGAACTTTACAGGAACCTTTCATTTTCATGGTGAAAAAAAACATATCAAAAAAACGAGGAATGTCCAATGTCCATTGGAGAATCCATAAAAATCCAATGGACTCGAGGCATGGCCAATGTGAAGGCATTCTTCAAGGAGCTCTCCCGCACGGTGGCCTTTGTGGAGCGAGGTGGGGACCCTCGTGTCTTGCAGACCAGCCTCAACCTGCGCCTTACGGGAAATCCAGGGATGCTTGGAAAAACATTGGTCAGACATGGTCAACATTGTCAACATATATATATATGTATATATGTATATATGTATGTATACATTCCATCTTTTAGGTCATGTCGTCCATGTGCCAGAGGTTTAAGCCCTTGTTGGTCCCAGAAGTGCCTGAAGCCCTTGAATTTGACGTGCATATCATGCGTATGTATGGGTCAAACAGTCAAACGTTTTTAGAGACTGAGGATAGATTTTGGTCCTTGTTTGGAATTAGAATGACCCATCCATTTTTGGGCTACCCAACTTTGACCCAAAGCCATATCGTTCAGATCTTTCAGACTCACCAGTCTTCCCAGAATTGGATGAAGGGAAGCTTATAATGCCTAATATTTATTGGATTTTATTGATACAAACCATGGTTTCCTGTAGATGTTCCCAAGATCACCCTGCAAAATCAAGCCAATGACTGCAGTTTTTCATATCCCAAGGACCGGCAAGACCACGGTGGCACGACTCATCGGGCGCTACCTCTATGCGCATGGCGTTTTGCCCCGAGACACCTTTGTGGAGCGCAACGCCTTGGCATTGAAAGGTGGGCCATGGCCAGATGGGGGTTTCTGGATGATCCAAACGAAACAAATGTGGGTAAAACAATGTCATAAAACACCCATTTGGGAATGGTTTATACCTATAAAAATGGCGATGGCTGGGGGATGATTAATTATTGTTTTACCCACATGAGTGATCCTACCATAACAACAATTGACAAGAATTGATAGTAGGAATAACAATAGTCTTGACAATAGTTGAGAATGATTAAGTAATGACATTGATATCAACATCAGAATGGTAACAGAAATAGTGATCATCATGAGATATTTTCAGGTTCTGGGGTACACCGATATATCTGCCCTGACACAAGAACTTGCACATGTGGCATGTGGTGGCCCAGTTGCTAGTCACTTGAGCTGTGCCCAGCACACTGTTTCCACACATTAGGCCAGTTCGTGGGCCAGACAGCGCCCACTGTCGCAGAGGCGGTTCGTGACTCGAAGCGACAACTTTCGCAAAGGGGGCCCTCTGCTTTCACATCAACAATTTCATGGGTCATGAGTCATGTTTTTCATTTGCATCTCCATTTTTGGTCATGAATTGAAATGTTCTGGGTTGAAGCCTTTGCCAGAAATGGTTCTGCAGAAAAAAAAAAACCTGTTGGAGCCAAGGCGATGCCATGGGTGGCTGCCTGTTCATAGACGAGGCCTTGGGTCAATTTCTCAGGGCGTCACCGAAATGTCTGTGATTTTAATGCAAGACCATCCTTCAACATTTTGCTCAATCATCCTGGAAGTTGCGACTACTTGGTCCCTTGCGGATCCGAAATCGGATGACTTGGAAGTACTCACCAGAAGGGATACTGTGGATGGAAGAAATCCTGCACCACCTGGGATTGTTGAAACCATATGAATAATGGGATAAACCATCTATCAACTGGTGCAGGATTTCTTCCATCAACAGGAGTTGTTGCCAGAGGCCCCGTATGCCCCTGTCGCAGCCTGTGAGGCCTATGCCTTGGCAGACCGAGGAGGTGACAAGTTCAGTGGTGAAGTGATCCGCACTCTGCTGACGGAGGTGCCAAGTGCGATGTGACACCAGATTTTCAGAGAAAAAACCATGGAAAATGGATGATTTGCTAGGAAAATCTTGCATAAATGGACATTTCATTGGGAAAACCATCTATCAATGAGGGATAGAAAGTGGGATTTCTGCTGGGCCAGGTTGAGAATCATCGCACTGGACTTCTGGCGACTCAGCAGGATTGTTGGAAAAACCATTCTTCTGACGGGCGCTTTACCCACAAAGATTGGAACGCCTGTCATCCCAAACCAGATGAGCATGGATTCGAATCTTAAGACGTGAGGTGGTCTTAGCTGGGTACGCGGACAAGATGGACGTTTGGCTCTCAGATGGGCAACGACCTGCACGGTCCTGTCGCAGTGTTGGAGATTTTGCCAACTTTTTTCTGCCAAGACTCATCCCTAAGTGGCTGTGCATCAATCATGCCCTGTTGAACAAGCAATTCAACATGTATCTTTCAACGGTCCTTGACTCGTTCTCTCAGATTCTGCAAAGTTTCGCTGGCTCAAACTTGGGTCCCCTGCAGGTGTTGATGGATGCAGATCCAGGGCTGCGACGACGCTTCTCCCTGGTGTTGCAGCTGGAGGATTACAGTCCTGAGGAGTTGGCAGAGATTTGCACCTTGATTTGCTGAAGATGGGAAGATGTCGCGATAGTTGGGGGGTAGCATATGGGCGCGAGCACACACACACACATCCCTCTTAATGTGTGCGTATAGGTATTAACACACACACAGACACACACATATATATTTATATATATATATATAATTATATATAATAATTAACACACATATTATATGCATATAATGTTCCCTAATATGCATACTTGTCCCTGGCTTTGTCTAGCATACGTACATACACGTAACCTGTAATATGAATATGGATTGTATTTGTGCTTTGTGGATGGCTTCGGCTGCTCCGAGGCGAACATGCTGCACAGGATCGCTTCAATTTGACCTTTGCTCCTGGCTTGGTGGATGCCTTGGCCCAGCACATCAGATCTCAGCACGGCTCGGAGATTTCACAGCATAATGGAGGCGCAGTCCTGGGTTATGAAAGGTACAAGAATGAGTTTGACCCCACTGATGCCAGCAATCAAAAGCAAACGTTTGGGATTTGAATTGGTCAATGAGAACTACATTGGAACCACCAGTGGTAGTGCAGTCCGTGTCGGTCACATACACCAGAGGTTGGCTAGGTGGATGCGTTCAATTCCTCGGATACTTCCCCCCACCAGGGATATGCGAAACAACCAGCAGATGGTTTCCGATATGATTTCCGCCCCCTCAAAGGACAAGAAACTCCTGTAGTTTTCGGATGGGTGGCTCAGCCACAAAGCCTGTAGAACTGCAGGCACAAACAGAGACAGAGAGGCAGATCAGAACGATCAGATACAGTGTTTCCTTATGTTTCTTTCATCTACCATGATTTCTTATTCATCCAACCACCTCATTTCGTAATCTTTAATCTTATCTATCTACAATCTTAGCTTCCAATACCCAATTTTCAAATCCCATAAACTTCTGAGATCCCATCTATCAAAACACCCAAAATCCATCTATCAAAACACCCAAAATCCCATGAAATCCATCCAAAAAAGACGTCATGCCATAGCAGGCCTCGCGGTGACCTTGGCGGAAAGGGCCTTCCGGCGCCTGGCCACACGGCTAGGGGATCCCCAGAGCCAACAGGCGGTAAGTGGCCGCCAATGTCGGGAACTGCGCCTTGGAAGAAGGGGATGGTGGGGAAAATCTGGGGAAAATTGGGGGAACATGGGATAAGAAGGGATGGGATGAAAATCATGAAAATGGGGAAACATATTTGGGGAAAATGATGCAAAAACACCTGGAAAATGATGGGAAAACGATGACATTTTATGAGGAAAAATCAGCAAAACAAGTATGAAGCGTGGGAGCATGGGAGTATGGTAAGCATGCTGATGGGAGGAATCTGAAACGTGCTTAGATAGTGTGACAAGCTGGTGAGCCGAGTGATACAGCAGAATTGCATGGGACTTGACTTAACATATTGATCTGGTAAAGCCAATGACAAAGGAAACTATGGGCATGGGTGTATCGTAACGCCCAAAAGGGCCCATGCCAGGAACACAATGAAAACGCATCAAATGGACGTGTTTCCCATTTCTTCTCCATTTATTATCCATGTTATTTCCCATTGATTGTCCGTTTTAGTTCCATTTGATACCACCATTTGTTTCATGAATGGAAGATGGGTGTCATTTTCCATTGGTATCAATGATTAATATCATTATTCCCATGATAGTCTTATCTCTCAAGGGTTTCCCACCATACCAATGGCATCGTTTCAGGATCGCCGAGGATTTCCTCATCGGACTGCCGCAGGAAGCTCTGCGGAAGACCCGCCCGCCGGATCCGCCCTCGCCAGGTCGACATCGAGAATCGGTGGAGATCGGTTGGATGTAGCCTCTGGTAACGGACATAGCTATTGAATAGCTGAATAGCTATTGAACATGGCCTATTGATGCCTATTGATAGTTGATCTAACTATGCATTATCTATATACCTATTCAGAAAATGGCGATTTTCCATGGCAAACTGTTCGTTTACCAGAGGGTAACACTATATAGCCAAGAAAATGATGCACAGATATGTAACATGATATTTCTTCTTTGGTTGGGTATAGCCCGAATCTAATTTGCAAGGTTGAGACGTGTTCAAATCTTGATGGCCAACTCCAATTTTGATGGCCAACTCCTGTGGCTCAAACTGAACTTGTTGCCAACGTTGGGGCGCTTTTGCGCTTTTGCTTTACTATCTTTACTGTGAGGGTTATATAAAATGAATAAAGAAGATTCACTAAGATGGTCTGAGCAGTGCGACCATCCTGCTGGTTGTTTTCTGGCTGTGATGGCACCTGAAATGTCGTCGTTTCATCCACAAGCTGCAGGTGGGGAAACCGGTCGAGCTCGGCAGCCCAAGCGAACACGGCCTGCCTGGCAGGAGGCGCCTGAGTGGGCTATAGGTCTAGGTATGGCATCCTCTTAGATTTGAGGCACTTGAGCTGCTTTGGTTCTTTGTCAGGTTGAAACTCTGGAATGGTAATAACGGTAATAACGGATCAGCCAGGGATAAACATACTGACTTTGATTGAGCATGTGAGGAAATGTTTGGAGGTTTCTTAAACATTCGGGGTATCCCGGGTATCCCCAAATCATTCATTTTTAACATTTTTTAACAGGATTTCCCAGAACAAACCATATGGGAGACCCATGGAAAGCTGCGCAGGCGGTTGGATCTCTGGCGCGAGAGATGGCCCAGGAGCTCCTCCGAGGAATGGAGGGCGCCTGGAGCTCAGAATCGCTGATGATTTTTTGGGGCTCGTCATTGGGATACCCCAAGAATTTCATGGCTTAATACATGTTACTGTAATACATTGTAATACTAAACATGATATAATCCATATATAATCCTAGAATATCTCTGTTTTCCTGGAATTTTGACTGATTTGCCCCCACATGGCCATTTTGGTAGCGCGATGATTTTAGGTTTTAATGATGCAGCCTGTATTCAGCACGTATCATTGATGTATCACCTATCTGGACCTATCTGACCTATCAATGTCTCAGACAGGCAATGGATGACCCCCTGGATGAAGACATGCCTGGGGATTCCGGTCCAAGTGCGGATCGCGTGAAGGCCGCGATGGGTCCACACGATGTTTTGAAATGGGGAGATGATGGGTTACCATCACCAAATTGGGATACCCATATCCACCACTAAACTGCAATTTTATGGGTATTCCCATTTCAAACACCCAAATATAGGAAGTATCAGTTCTGGGAAGAGTACGGCATGCGAATTGAAACTCTTTTCACCTCGGCAGAGGCAGTTGCAAAAGCAGTAGCAAAAGGCAAGAACCGAGAAAGACCCAAGGAGGAGGTCAAAGAGGAAGAGCTGCTTGGACTGGCACACCTCAATGATCCTCAATGCACAAAAAACATCAAACAACTATTGACCTACTTGGAGGATCATCCTACTTAGTAAGTGGTTATTAAATGTTAATAATATATTAATAATGGTTATTAAATGTCAATAAATGTAAATAATAACCCTGTGAAACCGTCCCCGATTCGTAGCTTGTCCTATTTATATAGATTCGTTTCTGACTTGGATTTTTTTCTCCGAGGAAGTTGCCACAGCAAGAGGGAGAGAAAGTGGAGGAAATGTCGACCTTGGATGCGTTAGAATGCTTGGGCCTTTGTCCGGCAAATTTCGAGTGGTTCGAACTCAATGTACCTCGGAAAAAAAATCTACAGCCGGGGTGGAATCGATCGGAGGTCAACAGGCAAATAGGCAGGCACACAAAGAGAGGCATAGTATGGCTTGTCCGGTATGCCTTCCAAGCTAGAAATATATAGAAATATATTAAAGAAAAAAACAGTTTGAATATCTTGATCACACTTTCAAATGGGCAGCCGCATGGGATTACGCAGTTACACAATGTTACACATATGGTTCCAGGTAGCGAACCCGCCCGCAGAGAACTGCGGCATTTGCAACTACAGACTGGCCGATGGCTATCGCTGTGGAGGTGGTACGCACTATGTTTGTATGGGATGCATCGATGCCTACAAGACCACCTACACCAAGTGACATCAAGTGACACCGAGGTCCAGCCCTCCATATTATCGTCATGGAAGAACTACTGTTTATTATAGTGATATTCTTTTACTGTTACTGGAAACATCTGGAAACTAGTATTCTTAAACTAATATTTTTGTTTCTATTTTATGTCTTTTTTGGATCTTGGCTCGCTTCAGCGACCCTTGGACATCCAAAGCCGAGTCTGACACGGCGGCCTTTGCTCACCATGAACATTTCTGGTTCCAATCACACCTCTAATGATTTTCAAGTAGGCCTCTTGCTATACTGTTTGTCATTGTCGAGTCGAAAGATGGATCGCGGTGGTTCACAGTTCTGGTAGCTAATTCATGGTGAAAGGCTTCAAGCACTTTGCAGCTTCAGTGCTGTTTGGAACAAGCACAGACATTGCTTTCCGTGAGCGACTGCCTTGAAAAAGCATAGCTGCGGGCCTCGGGAGCTGTGCCAGTCACTTTTTCGAGCCCAAAATTCAAAAGAAACAAGAATGCCCTGGAGGTTGATGGTGTGATTTGAGAAGTAGACTTGCGCTATGATTTGTTGGAATCGCAAGCTTGCTACGCCAGAAATCAAGACTGCAACGATTGCAATGATAAGCTCGAACATGCTGATGTCCCTTTACAGCCAAGCCGCCGCAAACATCCTGGCTCAAGGCTTTATTTCTTCAAGGGTACCACCAGTGCATATAAGTCCCTGCTTGTTGATGAGATGATGTCGCATGAGGTTATACGATCTGGTCTAATGGAGGTTGGGGCTGATCCAACATGGGAAGCCATTAATCAACAAGGGATGTCCCGTGCAACCTCCGGACATGCCCTCTGCTGACCTCAACCTTAGCGCACATCCCCACAGCTGGTGCTGATATTGATGATGGTGATGATGATGTTGTGGATGATGATAACGATGATGTTCATGATGCTGGCTCATGGACTATTCTTGAAATCGTTCCGGGGCACTCAATCCATGGTCGAAATGGCTTGGTAGTCACTGATGGTTGATTCAGCGGTAGGCAGAGGATTCGCAACTGTTTTACAGCCTGGACAACTCTTGCCTCCTGGCGAGGGTTTTACCACCTTCTAAGAAGGTAGCATGTATAGCGGAACTTTTCTCGAGCCACTGATGGGCTCCTTCAAGGGCACATGGATCGCATTTTTCAATGATTTTTTTGCTGCCGGCTCGTTGTTTCTGTCCCTGCAGTCTTTACCCTTTGGGCAAGGCCCGCCCGTTGTGCTGCAAGCTTGTCGGACTTGATGTTCACACTTCGAAGGTTAGAAAAAGACAATGGACAGGGTGGAATGTGTGAGAACACCGTGGTACATCGTGATACCAACCGCTCAAGACATGGCTACGATAGCAAAGCTTGAAAGGCTCACACGCACAAATGTACATATGAGATATGACACACACACACATTTTTTTAATATATATATACATAGAGTTATATATATATATGTAATATACTGTATATATATATATGCATATATATATATGTATGTATGTACGTATGTATGTATGTAATGTAATGTTATGTAATGTAATGTAATGTTATGTAATGATATGTAATGTTATGTAATGTAATGTAATGTAATGTTATGTATTGTAATGTAATGTAATGCAATGTAATGTAATGCAATTTAATGGAATGTATGAATGGAATGTATTAATGGAATGTATTAATGTAATGTATGTATGTAATGTCTGTAATGTATGTAATGTCTGTAATGTATGTAATGTCTGTAATGTCTGTAATGTCTGTAATGTCTGTAATGTATGTAATGTATGTACTGTATGTACTGTATGTAATGTATGTAATGTATGTAATGGTATGTAATGTATGTAATGGTATGCAATGGTATGTAATGGTATGGAATGGTATGTAATGGTATGTAATGGTATGTAATGGTATGTAATGGTATGTAATGGTATGCAATGGTATGTAATGGTATGTAATGGTATGTAATGGTATGTAATGGTATGTAATGGTATGTAAT
>Ga0126342_10007406_pt1 | contig 19591 bp, 19 predicted proteins | sample Cyp1metagenome_FD_92528 | JGI IMG/M metagenome (GOLD analysis project Ga0126342, IMG submission 92528) | Coral microbial communities from Lord Howe Island, Old Settlement Bay, Australia - Cyphastrea 1 metagenome | ecosystem: Host-associated > Invertebrates > Cnidaria > Coral ... | reverse complement strand
TTTGCGAGAAGTACCTCATGTGGCTCTTTTATTCATCAAATAATCTAGGCTGGTTTGCATGTTTCAGGATTCAGTTCCTGCCGGATCATATAATGATCCATTCTTGTCTAGTGTGTGTGTGTGTCGTTGAACTGCTTTGCGGCGGATGCTCTGGATGGGCTCATGCCACTTGCTTTCTGCAATGCCCTGAATTGCAAGTGACTTCAGCTTTTGCCTTGGACTTGAGTCATGAGTGTGTTCTTGCCTACCAGCGGGCCTAGTGCATCACTTGTAGGTTCTGGCTTGTCAGTTTGACTTGAATGATGATGATTGCTTTCCACCCGAGCTTGTCATTGAGTCAGAAGTCGTGTCCGCACTGTGCATAAGTTTGTTAGGGAACGGAATGCCCTCAGTCGTACCAACAGTTAGGTGCCTGCACTTGTGCTGGTTTTTCCTCGTCTTGATTTGCTTGCAGTTGTTGCTTGCTTGATATGAGTTATCCAGTTGACAGTGGTTCTTTTTGTACAGTCTTCCAAGATATGTAATTTTCGAAGCAGCTCTGACGACATCACTGTTTCTGTATGCCATTGTCTTTTCACTTGGCAAACCACGCGATGTGGTTTGTCAACTGCTATCCTTAGCCTTAGTGTGACATTTCCCTGGCATACGGTGAGTACATTGTAGTTAGCTGAGTGCTTGCCATTTTCGGTTCACCCCCATCCTTGCACCTTGTAATTACCCCCCTTGACCGGGAAGGGGCGTTGGTCCTGCGACTTCGCTCGCGCAGGATTCCGTCAAGATGTGGGTAAATTGCCACTACTGGGGGACGGTTTTGAATCAATTAATAGGGATTTATTTGACTATATGGATGCATGGGAAGAATATTGAAATTTCAGAAACTTTGTGACTTATCCATTGTCATCCTTTGTTATCCCTCCTCCAGTCCTACATCCGTTACGTGTTACAACTCGTTACATCCGCCCATCGCCCCATTTTGTTCCTTGAGGTCATTGGCCATGTCGATCCAGATCCCAACTTCGGTGGGGTCGGGGTTCGCTACGTCAGCGACGCTGGCATTCAGGCCGTGGGGGCCGTGGGCCGCCTGGGGGCGTCCATGGAGTCCATGGTCCAATGTTGGAGTATAGACCTACAGGGAATATCAGGGAATATCACAGTACATTGTGAGATGTTCAGTTCATACCACGAATATGATGCACTGTCATTGCCGTGAGACGAACTTTGGGGCTAGAGTGGTTCCATGCGGTTCCTAGATACCCATGAGCGATCTCATGCATGGTGTTTCTTAATCCAGATTCTCATGCCAATCTTTGTTGCAGTCAGAATTTTCAGTGCAGAACCAAAAGAGAGTCAATATGCGTGAAATCCACAGATCAATGGATAAACCTTGAATGAAAATCGATATTCTCAAGTGGCCCTGCGACGCCATGGCACACCGGGCGTTTGCTCGGCAAACCTTGCAGAATCAATTGGCGCCAACTGCGTTTCACCGGAGTTCGGCAGCTCGGCAGCGGAAAACAGCCCAGCTCTGCCAGCGCCCTGGACGCGCCAAGACGTGCCAACACTGTGCGCTGGACCTCCTGCACTGCCATTGCCGGACATTGCCGGACATTTGTGCAATGTGCGAATCCCAATTCGAGTTTGGAACTTGTCGCCAGGTCGATGTGGGAGTTGCAGAGGCCCGAATAGCTTGATGCTGCCGTTGCTCTGTTGTGTCTGGAATCATGGTGACAGTTTGCACATGTTGTCTTGATAACAAAGAGGAAAACCTCTCAGGTGGCAGCCTACAAACTGCGCATGACCACTGTACTTTCAAGCTAGTCACAGCTAGTCGTTCTAGTGTCGTTCTAGTCGCTGAACAAAGCCGAAGCCGAAGTCGTCAACATGTGGCAGAAGGGCAATCCATCAGGAGAAGGTGCGCGACTCCTTCCGCAGCTACCTTCATCACCGTTGCACAGGGAGGCCAGGGAACTCACTGTTTCCAGACAACCATGCCGCTGTCTCAATGCACTTATAGACTATAGTGCACCATAGTGCTCTCAATGAATCAAGTTTTGCGTGGATCCCGGCACCAAGTTTGCAGCACTTCTGGCAGTCTTCCACATCGCCCAAACTGAAGCATTTCTCCAGCTCAGCACAGGCCGTATGTGGTCCTGAAGATTGCGACCAGTCTGGATGGACGAGTGGCTTGTGAAGACAAGACCTCGCAATGGATCACTCAGGCCTGCAGGGAGCAAAGTGGAAAGCAGACAAAGTGGAAAGACGAAGAAAGTGCAACAAAGTGGTCAAGAAAAACATCCGCTTTGCATCTCATGAGTCTCATGCATATTTGATGCATCGATGCATCCGCATTTCAGCAGACTTTTACACCGGGCATCACCGGGCCAAGGGAGAAGCACGAAAAGATGCCCACGGACTTCGTGCTGATTCTCAAGCCATCCTCGTTGGTCAGAGCCTGGATATGCTTGGCTTGCTGCAGAAGAATCAGAAGACAAAGGGCCGCTGGAATCATCAAGAGCCTATATACGGACATAGTCACGCGGGTGTAATGTTGGTTGATAATATTGAATGATACATAATGATACAGATACAAATGATTTCAACCTGTGGCTGAATGGCCTGTCGATTTTGACTTTTTCCGTGGATCCTCGCCGTCCTTGTCGTCCTTGTCCCATGGATTGGGTTTGTGAGGCAGCGGAACTGCGTTGCAAGACAAGTTGGAGCCTTAGCCACTGTGGGATGGGAACATCATGACTTGGACTGGTCACCTGACTGGTCTCCCTCGTCTCTCCCTCTCCCAATTTTGCAGTGGGAAAACCAAAGACAGACGTTGCCTGATCTGAGACATGACAGAATGACAAGACACTTTTTGGAACATCCGGAGCCCATCCTGAGCCCATCCGGAGCCCATCCTGAGCCCACCCTGAGCCCATCCAGCTCATCAGAGTCTGAGGCCCAGCTTAACAGTGAGACCAGATCCTGGCCTCCGAAGTCAACCTCTGCGTAGCTCAGCTGCAACATGCTGCAACTCAATGTTCCTTGAAGGGTGAAACAGGGATGCTGCAGTGATGCTGGGATGCTTGGACAGGCTATATTATAGTAACTGACTTATGGCATCGGAACTTGGAGAGGATACACTGATCAAATCGTATTATCCCAATAGCAGATAATAAAAGTTAAAAGTACTATGATTTATCACCATCCCTGACATAAAACACAATAGCGATAGTCGCAGTGAAAGTTGGCATCAACATAGGCCCAGACCCTCTGCAAACATCAATGGAAAGGAAGACATGTTGTACATCAACATAACAAACTTAAGGGGCAACACACAAACATACCCTGTCCGAGCATTGTTGTACCATTTTTCTACATTTTTCTCCCCGCGTATTTGTGGCAGGAGTTGTGCTTGACAGCCGCGGTCGAGTCAGGGAAGGCCCCTTGATGGATACCAAGATGGCACCTACACTGATCTTCACCAGTCAGCCACTTAGGGGCCACTTAGGGGCCACTTAGACGACTAGTTGACTCCGAGACTCGACAGCGACCAGCTACCATGAGGGCCCGACTTCACAGGTGAAAACTGCTCTGCGGATGCCAAGAAGAGGCAAGCTGCAGCGCAAGCTGCCTTTGTCGCTTTTGCCATGAGAAATTGTGCAAAGGTTCCCCTCATTACATTTCTGGATTTCACCTCCTGTGAAGTTGTGCAGAAAGTCAGCGGATCATGCCAACTGAACATGGTGGTGTCGGCAAGAAAAAACAACAGATGCTTCATGACGCATCCACATCCTTTAGGATCCTCTAGGTTTGTATGTGTGACACGTGTGACACTGTGACGAGGTGGCAGGAGTGTGGTGTTGACTTCTTCGAAGTGCCGATAGTGCAGTCCTCGAGCACTGTCGTCGACTGTGATGGCTGGTGTGAGAGTAAGTGATTGAATAGAACACACAGTTCGCTGCAACAAATTTGGAAATGAGGCTAGAGTGCATTCCATAGGTTCTACTACGAAAAAAGATAAAAGCATTGAGTTATTGACCTATAGTATCGAGTAGTTGTCAAATGCGTTAAACTTCAGAAATTCTGGTCTACTCTCCGTTGCGATATGTGCATTGTCACACGCTTGGCGTATTCTTTTGTGAGACACATAAGTATGACGATTAAGGTCTCGAAGGTCTCGGGCCGTTTGGACCTCTCCCAAGTTCTCACAGAACTGGGCAAGAGAGGAGTGGGGCCCCTGGGGCCCCTGGGGCTTCTCAAATCAACACACTAACGAACACAAACTCGAACCAGCACATCTTCGAGGACTTCAAAGGACGAAACACAGACTTGTCGAACTTCTTGTCTTTGTCAACTTTGTAGAACATCGTTACAGTCGAAACATTTGGTTTGTTTATGTTTGTTTCATTTTGTTTCCATACCACATATGTGTTGTGTAAAGGTTTCTTCAGATTTCATGAGGTCTTGCAGCTGATGGTGGAGGGCGGAGCCGTTTTGCAGGGCCAGATGCTGAAAGAAGGCCTGTGCGAGGCTTGGCTCCGGCGCGGTGCTCCCCGGCCAAATCGCCACTTTTTGGAGTCCTTGTGCCAGGAGTTAAGGGTCTACATTGGCGCGACTCTGTCTGGAGCCCAAGCTGAAACATCGTCAGATGTCGGGTGGAACAGCGACAGCGTTGCCGAGGTTGGGGTCTACTGCTCAGCCCTGGGCACAAACGCCTTTGACCTCCACCATCAAGGAGGCTGAAGCCATGTGCGGTCACATCGTGTTGCAAACACTTGAGATACTTGAGACTCAATGATGGAACTCCAGCCATTTCCATTTGAACCATACCATTTCGAGATATGAAGTTCTTCATATGGAATGAAAGCCAGCAGAAACGTAGGATTAATCTCTACTTCGCGAATCTTTACGACGATCTGATTTCACAGCAAATCGGATTTCACCATAGGCACCGCCGCTGTGAATCTTTGTGAAATCTTACCAGGCGCAGTTCTGGCGCCTTCGAGACTTGCGACGAGCAGGCAGGGATGCAGGAATGTTTGCTTTGTGCAGGTGAGAATGGGTATTGGACGCTCAAATCATCATGGACCAAGCGCGACCTTAAGCTAATATAAACTAAGAATTTTCTGAATATGTTGAGTGAAATCGAGTGTTTGGTCAGGCAATGATGTATGCCTGGAGTATGAGAGAACCGACACTTCGAAGATTTCCAAGTGAGCGCAGTACTTCCAGACGAGGGGCATCCAGCCAGTTGAGTTAGCCGACCTCGTTTCATCTCGGCCGAAGTCACATTGGGCGACGAGTCTTTGACCGGGAGATGACCCGATGACGACCAGATGCCGAATCACTTGCGGAATGGGTGAATTCCTGGTGTGGGTAGCGGTCGACGTGATGCCAGCATTGCGCCCAGAAAGCGAGTCCCGAGATGAAAAACTCATGGAGATTGTGGTTTGCGCTTTGCATCGCTTTGCATCGCTTTGCATCGCTTTGTTGCTTTTTCTCATCTTTTTTCCTCTTTTTCTGCATTCCCTGCAGAGATTTGTTCCGAGCCTCACGAATGCTGCAGCCGTCTCATCTGAAAAGCGGTGGTTTGCGGATATGAAACAATTCGGAGCCTCTTCTGATTTTTGACCAAACCGGCTATGACCGAGGTGGTTCCAGGAGCAAAGGTTGGGTTTAAAGATGTTTGAAGATTTCCAGGCATGAATTGTAGGTCACCATAGTTGCCAGTGTCCAAGTTGTTTGAAAGGTCTGACCCACCCTACTTTGGGGCTTTGTGGCTTTCCAGAGCCATGGACTGTGATGTATTTGCCTCATCTTCAAGGTCCGATTGACATCGATTGACATCGATTGACCACTGATCACCTGGTACGGGAACCACCTTGCAGCAGTATTTTAAATGACGGTTGGAGTCTTGGAGGGTTGGACGTTCGACTCGTTCGACATTCAAAGTTTTCCTGTTGACGTTGATGTGGTCAAGAGCTGGGCGCGTCCAAATCCGGCAGCACGGGCCCAACCAAAAGTTGATGCTGTCAATTCTCCAGTCACCTTTTCGGAGAATCTGTGATCAAACACCACTGAAAGATACTGAAAGATACTGCATCATTTAAGGCTTTAAGCATCGACATGGGGATCCACATCCTCACAAAGTTCCACAAAGGGAACCTACGAGGAGTCGGAGTCGGATGGTCTCTTCGTTCTCGTCGTTCGCCAGGTGTGCGGAGCCTTTGTGCTGCCTGGGTGCTTTGCGGCCGCTTTCTGCCAGAAGAAAATGCAGGGATTTGGAGAGTTTGGCAACTCAGTGATTTGGGAACACCACATTGTCACATGGGACTTGTGGGATCCTGGACTTGCAAAAGGAGTGACTCTCTCTCTCTCTCTATATCTCTTATCTCTTATCTCATCTTATCTCATCTTATCTCATCTTATCTCTCTTGATTTTCCCGGGCAGTATGTGGTCCCATCAGATAAGCATTATGAATCGGGTTGCCAGTTACAAATGTTACAAGTTACTCTTCGTTACTCTTCGGCAGGTCCCAGGGGGAGTGAACTGAGTGAACTGAGTGAACTGACAGTCCTGGCTGACAGTCGGTGTTGTGTTGAGTGTGTTTTCTGCGCTGAGAGGTGGGCCAGAAGCGCTTGGACGTTGCAGAAGACATCTTCGTGGTTCTTAGCGGCTTCGTGGCGCAATGGCACGCACCACACGAGGTGCCCCTGACGGAACACTAGTGACGGAAAAACACATGAAAAACACATGAAAAACAATGGAAAACTGCAAAAGCACATACTTTTCATTACTTTTCCATCTTTTCCACAGACTTCGAGTGAACTCTCTGTGGAATTCCTCCACTGTCCGCTCGATCTCGCCATATTTTTCCAGGTCCGAGAAGTGTGCAGCTTCTATGTGCGGCGCCTCGTGCGACTGCTGCCAGCCTTTTGGCTCGCCATGGCATGGACGGGGTCAATTTGTCGTGCCTTGTGTTGCTATTGAACATATTGAATCATATTGAACTGGCCCATGCTTTCTTCATTTTCTGTTCTAGTCTGCAGTGTCAGGAGCCTGATTTTCCAACTCCCATCACTGCGCTGCATCTTTCTGCTGCAGTGGTCAAAGACAGAAGCTTGCTTAAAGACAAGAATGTCAAGAATGGGATAAGAATGGGGTGATATGGGATGAATGTCATAGGATGGGAATAGATTGGGGAATAGATTGGGAATTGTGTCCATTTGTGTCCGACCGAACCAATGTGAAAACCTATGGATCGTCCCTTAACCAGTTGTGAAAAGCTTCGGTCGAAGTGTCCCAATGTCGGCCCAGGAAGCAAGGCAGTGCCCCAATGGTGCCACGGCGACAGTGGCAATGTCCACTTCTCAAACGAATCCTTGGATGAACAGCTTGAGGAACAGCTTCCAGTTTCCAATATGTTTTCTGATTGTTTTTGCTTGTTTCTGTAGATCTGGAATTTTCTGCTCCTTTCATGCCGCGTGTTGAACTGTTGCGTTTTTCTCACGATTTCGAGGTTGATACCATGCTGGCTGATTTACCCCTGGACGCAGGGAGCTTTGTTTCATCCCTCCCCTCAATTCCAGCCCGTGATTGCATTTCATTCCATGGTGCATGTGGGGAACGACCATGTCATGATACATTGATACAGTATATATTTGCTTTTTTTTCTGCCATAAGGACATATATAATATTATATAGTTATATATTTATATATTATATGTGATATATGTATAAGATTGTATATAAACTTGGGACACCACTGCAGTTGGCTGAGGTCCCCTGTTTAGGGAAACCTTGGAGGGTGGACTCCTGGAACACCAAGGTCAAGTCCTTTGTGGAAAGTCGGGCCTAGATTGACCTTGGGCCTGGTACGACGGCCAAGATACACCAGGGATCACCAGGGTGTATACTGGGGTGTTTCAGGGATAGTTCAAATTTCAGCAACTTGCGCTAGTTGATGAAACTTTCCTTGCATGTTGTATGATTTCCACATTTCCACATTGCTCTGTGGGATGAAGCTAGGATACCTCGAGGTCTCAAGGCGTCCTATCTGAACCTTCTTATCTGAAGGCTTCCAGCCCCTAGTCATCCCTCCTCTGGTCGGTAACGTTCTACTTTGAGATATTTTAATATATTTTAATATATTTTAATATATTTTAATATATTTTAATATATTTTAATATATTTTAATATATTTTATATATTTTGCATTTTTGATTTGCTATACTGAGGCAGCGGCATTTTGGTTGCTAGTGACATTCCTACGGGGCGAATTGGACAGTCAGATGCTCAGACTTTGAGAATTGGACAGATGAACAACTCGACGTGGGTGGAGTATCTGATGCGGCAGTGGACAATTATTGGAGCTGCTTAGAAAGACTAATTTCATCTGACACCATCACACACACAAAAAGAACAAGATTGCCAAAACCAAAGCGAAACTCATTTACTATGCACATATCACATAAACATCATAATTTCATTATATTTAATTATAGTTAATTAATATTACTTAATTAATTATATATATATATATAAAATACTGTACTGTAGTACTGTATGTATAAATTGTTGTATAGACAAATTGAATCATCCTTGGGGAATTGGGGCCTTGGGGCCCCCAGGGGCCCCAAGGGGTTGGGCTGAGATCCCATCACCAGCCTGGCCAGCTTCGGCTTGGGCGTTGCTGCTGCCCGTGTGGCGCAGGAGGTATGGGTTTTGTCGCATTCCGGATGGAGATTCCGGATGGATATTGAATGATATTGAGTGATATTGATACTGAAGATATTGAACTCAATGTTATTCAAGATTCTCGGAAAATGAAGTTTTGTGAAAAGGTGAAAAGCTTGGGATATTTATGGGGAATGGAATAAACCCAGTGACCTAGTGGGCAGATGGATTTGCAATCAACCTCAGAAGAAGGGTATTCCCTTGCAGTTTCGACTATTTGGATTGGAGTTGGGCACATCATTCTGACTGTCCTGCTGTGGATGATGGGTCACGACCAACAGAGAAAGGTCCACTCCAATGCTCATTTGAGAGGGAACCTGATAGCACTGATAGCAAGCCTTTTACAATCAGTAAACCGTATTTATATAATTTTATATACAATCACAGCTTCAACCATTTGAAATCAGCGAAAGCGAAGCACCAAGACCACTGGGTGTCCACTCTTTGTTTGGCCGATCCCGATTGCAGAATCGGCCACGATGCTTTTGGGTGATGGAGGTTCACTCTTTTCCACTCCAGGTGTTTCCTGACCTTGAAGTGGAAACTGAAGATGTTGGAGTCCGAATCCCGTTGGAAAAATCAGAACATCATGGAACAATGGAAGACATTTGCGAAGTTTTGGTCGTTTCATGTCGTTTCGAGCATGTGAACAATGTGAACACATTCCTTGCACGATTTATTCCGCAGCGTGCTGGTCCAAAGATTGGGCTGAATCGGCGATGAAAGAGGAGCATAGAACTGGAATTGCAAGGTCAACATTCTGAATATCCTGCATATATTGTAAGGCTGTAAGGGTCGGAATTCATTCGCTTTTGTTGTCCTGGTCTGCTCCCTGCATCGCTGCAACTGCAGTGCAAAGTCACACGCGCTGTTTCTGCTTCTGCTCGTTTAAGTGGAAGTAGTGACAAGAACGACAAGAACCATGCCGGCCACTGATCAGAATCAGGCCGCTGGACAGAAAGCTGAACCTACCGGACCACGAAACACCACGAAACTCTGTCATTCACCAAGACAGACCAAAGCAATGTGAAGCAAACATCTGAACTTAAATTATGTATACAGTATGTGGGATATTGATGGATATTGTGGCTATTGTGGAATATCGTGGGTTCTGTGAGACTGACGGCATCCGGACTTCAGGAGTGAACACCTGTGAAATTTGTCTCACAGGCGGCCTCTGTCCTGCTGAACCTTGTCACCCCGCCACCCCGGCCGCCAAAGGAGCCGCCGGCAGATAGCCAGGCGAAGTTCAGAAATCATTAGATTACGGATGGTTCCGAAGAATTTGGAATGGATTGTAAACATAGTAGGATAGGAATGGATTGGGATATTTGATGATATTTGATGATATTTGATGATATTATAATAATTTTCAATACCTTGGTGCAGGTGACCTGAGATGACTTAAGCTTCTGAAGCCTCTTAAGCCTCTTACGCCTCTTACGCCTCTTAAAGGACTTGGGTCAAGGTTTTTCTTCTTTGATCCTGGCAGCGACAGTTGGAGTTGGACAGGTCATTCCACCTCCGCCTCCGCATTGCGCTACTTCCCCGTCTTTGGGCTCCGCAGCACATGAGATGAGGCTTGCTGTGACAGGAACCCGAACAAGAACTTATCTCCCTGTCCTCCGTCCTTTTCCTTTTTTCAGTAGCTGCATCTGTGATCTGATGGAGGCGCTGCAAACCTTGTGCCTTCTTCTGGAAGAATGATGGCTGCCAAAGTGGCCAGGTCTGCCTTCGCCGATTTGCAAACAGACTTATGGCGAGTCACGGCAACGATCCATAGAGTAGAGAATTGGGGGTGTAAAGTAAAGGTGCAAAGACGGGGACAGATGGGATGTTCATCCTGCAGAAGACCACGCACCACTCTGATTGAAAAAAAATCGCGGTGTGAGGTTTCACGGAGCTGGAATGAGTCAGTCAGAAGTGTGCAGCAACAGATTTGCAGTTTGAGAAAACATCCACTGAAAACACATGCTTTCACACAGCATTTTTTGCACCATCGAAGATGCACAGGAAAGTGATCCAGGTCACATGAATGTCATTATGTCGAAGTCAAGGTTTTCCAGCATCAAAATGCATCGAAGCCCTGAGTGATGCTGCTGAGTGTGCCCCCAGAAACCCAACATAACCCAACATAACCCAGAAATTCTTTGCCAGGGCTGCCTGTTTTGCCATCTTTGTCCCCCTGATGAGAAGAAGCGCCGGAAGGAGATCCACTGGGATCCACTGGGATCCACTGAACCAATCTGAAAACCAGAAGCATGTGATTCACTCGGATGCCCAGCAGCTTCTGAAGAAAACACATGAAAACACTATAGATTTGTGTTTGAGTCGTAGTTTGAGGAACTGTAGTGCTGTCCCAGTGGAATTTATGACGTGCAGAGAGTGGAACAGAGCAGTCAGGAGCGCCGCTTTGTGGCATCGATGGGAAATGCTTGGCCCTCAGCAATAGGAATGTCAACCGCAGTTTGCCCACTGCGCATCTCTTCCACATTTGTTACTGAACTAAGACCGACATCCGTGACGTCCGTGACGTCCGCGACGTCCGCGACGTCCGCGACGTCCGCGACGTGCATGACGTCCGCGACGTGCATGACGTGCGTGACGTCCGCGACATCCGTGACATCCGTGCCCGCCGCAGCGTTCGCGGACCAGACGGAGGGCGACCACAGGCATCACGGCAGGATATATGAGCTTCTCATAGCTTCTGTGAATCAAGTTTGTACCAAAGTCCAGGGCTTTACTAGGAGTGTAATGATTCAATATGAATTCAATTGATTTTATGTTCCTTTTGCTCTTGGGGTCGAGTTCATTCGAATTCAGGCAAACGGTCATTTTGAGACCGTTCAATGGGCCGGTTGGCCATAATGTTCGCATCAACCTGGCGACTTCAGGAATTTGGCAACCACTATGGCGATTATGGCCAATACGCAATGGACGGTGAAGTTCCCTGGCGTCTGATGGACGGAATGCTATGCAGTGGTCATAAGTTTCGACTGGTCACATGTGCTGTGTTCAAAAGTTGGATTATAATTATAATGGATACTGTAAATAATATATATATAAATAATATACTATACTATACTACACCATACTATACCATACTATACTATAGCCATATTGCCATATTGCCAATGGTGTTCAATCATCTTCAATCCATGAGGGATTTATATACCCAGCCCAAGGATTCCCATGGGATGGATGACACCACACATGTTTTGATGACAAATGTGGCACATGTATGCATATGTGACATGGCTTTCTCACGTCACATGTGTCACATGTGTCACATCATGGCTTCCCAATGTGATGACTGTCATGACTTTCATGACTTCACTGCCAGCTGGTTTGAGGTAAGCCCTTGGGAAGACACTGGTCTCCCTGGCATGGCGTCAGCGCCTTAAACGGATACGAGATGATCATCATGCACAGCAAAGAGCGGGTCAAATCTCTCAAAGACTCTCCCGAATGCTTGAGAAAGTAACTATATTGCTTGTATTGCCAGGAATTGCAATATATATATATATCATGTATATATTATATTATATTATATTATATTATATTGCTTATTATATTGCTTATTATATTGCTTATTATATTATATTATATTGCTTATTATATTGCTGTTTGTATTCCTGGCTCACTTCCCGAGCACAGAACTACAGGCATCAAGATATTGAAGCCGAAATCATTCAGAAGGCCCTCCTTGACCAGGAGGCGAGATGTCCCATATTTCCCGTATCATTCCATGTGCCTTCCAAGGCATAAGCACACACAGAATCAGTATAGAGTACGAATGAATTACAATGAATTCGTGGTCGCATTGGGGATGCAGGGGATACAGGGGATACTCAAATGGAGATGGGGGATAGAATAAAGATCAAGATGTGCAGAGATTTTTTTGCATCGCTTTTAGCCTCTCTTATCCTCTCTTCAAATCGATTCTTCAATCATTGGTTCAAGCATTGCTTTGTGCGGCTTTGTGCTGTCAGGTGGCAGAGGCTGAGGCAGAGTGGGGTTGGCGCCATTTGTCAGCAAGCAGTGGTTGGCTCCAAAGCATGTTGTTAACATGGGATGACACGACTTAACTTGAATTCATGAAAGGGGTGACTTTTGCCGGTAGGAGAAAGCTTGGAAAGCGGAAATCAGCCATTGGCAGACTTATGAGACAGTTGAATTCTGGCTGAAATGCTGAAATGCCTAGATGGTGGACTCCTGGTGGACACCATTTTTCACGAAAGCTAAGCAGCTAAGGCCCATACAACTCACCCGACTACTCGGCGGACTACTCACCACACTACTCGCCAGACTACTCGCCAGACTACTCGCCAGACTACTCGCCATGGAACATGCAGAATCCGAGACCCGTGAGACTGCAATTGGACAAGGTACGGGACATGCAGAAACGTTTTGTTGGAGGATGAGGTTATTCCAAAAGGTAATGAATCGAATCAGAAGGTCCTTTTTTTTTTGCCAAATTTGTGGATGGTCACAGTATGTCACAGTTTCCCATGGAACGTTCTTGGCCCTTGTCATGGTGCAGGTTCTGCCAGCTTCATCGATGCCCCCAGCCTCGCCCCAAGAGAGGGACAGGGCGGGGGAACATAATGAGACAACGACAAGTGAGACACCCAACTCGGGACCCCCTCAGCGCTGCAGTTCGAAGTCACTGTGAAAGAAGCTGCGAACAGATGCGAACAGTGTAATCCAAGTTGATGATTCTTCATCAGGATTTGCGCCACAGCTGTGGTTCTCATGCGTCGTGTTCCACTTGAAGAATCCTTTCGACCTGAGGATATTTTTACGAGTGACAACATTGACAGCAAGGCAGCAGCATCTTCAAGTGTGGGAGTCGACAGTCTTTAGCTCAGATTCAAACGTACCTGGTTTCACGTGACTAAGGAAGCCAGAGTCCATAGGCCATAGGTGGCCACAAGTTCAGTGGCTGGTCACTGGGTAATGAAAACCACACCAACTCATTTGGCACAGACACGACCTTTATTTTTGAATTTTAAACAATTCCTTAAACAAAGGGTCATTTCATTATTTTCATTTTTTTTTGATTTTGATTTCTGAATCTTTGAAGACTTTGATTTTGATCGTCTCAAGCCTCAGAGGATCTCAGAGGTCAATACTGTCAATACTCCGAAACGTACCCAAAGAATCGCCCAGGCGAAGCGGTGGACGATTCGCCAGATCCGATGTCGTTACTTCCCACACTACTGTCACCTGGTGCCGCGTCGCCACGAAGTGCCTCGGCCATGAGGATTGATTTTTTTTGAAAAAACATGATTCAAATTAATTCAATATGATTTAAAATGATTGAACATTGATTCAACTGATTCAACTCTTTGTATCTCTTTGTAATGTCTCTGCATTTTTCTACATGTTTCTACTGCGGTGCTGTCAAATACTGTCAAGATGCTTGAAGCATGTCAAACTGAAACTTCGGCAGTTCAGCCAGGGGCAGCGCAGTTATGCAGTATTGCTACGATCCCCTCATTGCTACTGCATTGCTGCATCATTCTGCCGGTTAGTACTACTGATGTAGTCTGATATATAATAAAAAACATATAAAAACATACTGATGCACTGTATACACTGTACACTGATACATACTGCAAGTACTGATACCATTATTGGATACATTTGGATACTATTGGTCCTTCATGGTCCTTCCTGGAGGTGACGACGACAAAGGAAGCACCGGAAATGTGGACAGCTTCTTCTCGGGCGACCCCTTGGCATCGCTGTTCAACGCAGGTCGCTGAGTTCGCTGAGTGGGGCGACCCCTTGGCATCATTTCGGCAAAGTGCCGGAAAGTGTCGGTAAATCTGAGATGAGCATGAGCCGATCCAAAAATCCAACGCAGATTGGATTGAGTTCATGGTGCGGACATGGGAATGGAAAGATGAGCAGATTTGATTTTTCACATTTTTTTCAAAAATAATTCATGATCATGTTACATCATGTTACATCATGTTACTGGTATATCATGTTGAAAGGAAGCGTGTGTTTGTTGTGTGTTGCTGCAGAGTGATGGAGATGCATCTGCCAATTGGATCGTGGTGATCCAGTGCAACCTGCAACATTTCATCGTAGGTCGTAGGTCGTGTTGATAGGTTCGCACAGGGGATCCGCAGGGCTCCGAGTTTCATGCCGCCATGGCCAAACATAGATGGCACAAGCACGCGCAAGCTTGGAATATCTTACTGTAAGTAATATCCAAAGAAGTATCTCAAGTAATATCTTAAGGAGTATCTTAAGGACATTTCTTGGAATACTGAGATCTGAGAGCTGAAAACGATCCCCGTGTGCTTTGTACCAGCTCCTTTCTGGCCGACTTTGTGCCCCAAGTCGTTTTGGCGGCTCGGGTGACGACTTTACATGTCTACCACATGAACAGTTTTTTTTTGAAATGGCCGTGATGCGTTGGTGGCCAGAACTTGCTGGGCAGTTTCACATTTGGGCAGTCTTATACCCCGAGATGCAGTGAGTTGGCAAGTCTACATATGTCATCGCATTTTACAGTGTGGCTTGATGGTTGCTTTTCATATTCAATTTGCCGATGGTGTGTCTGTGACAAGTATCGTTTAATTGGGACATTCCAATTGAAATCACGCTCATGATGAATCTGGGTATGGCACGGTACTGAACACCAGGACGTGGATGGATCTGGGCCTTAGTTGTTTCGAAGTGGGCACGTACTACGGTTTTTTTTACGGTAGAGTTACTCAATACTGTCTGACTCGGTCACAACTCGGAGTTTTTGAAGAAGAGTGGCTGCGCACCATGTCTTTTCACTGTGCCGACAGCAACCACCAGTTGAAAATCTCATGGAGCATGATAAGGATGACATGTCAAGGATGACCCAAGATTCTTGTGGATGGCAGCCAGTAAGCTGGCTGTGAAGTGGCGGATTTCTGTCGCCCCTTGTGTAATTTGTTGGTTTTGGTTGGATTTTTGGCTGGTGCAAGTGCGCTGCTTTGTCCACACACTTGCATTGCTGAGATCGGTGCACTTCGCTTTCGATAGGGTTTTTGACACTGGCAAAGCTGAGAATGCTGGCGGATCAATGGCCTAAGCTGCCCGAAAATCCTGTGGCACCAAAAGTTCTGTGAATTTCCTCGGCTTGAATAGCTTGAAATCCCAAAACATCCAAAAACTTTGGCCTTGGAAGAGGAGAGCTATGGAGAGCTATGGATAGCTATGGATAGCTATGCTATCCAAAAAAGACTGACAAAGATTTCAATTTTGTCTGAAGCGACCCTCTCAAATTCTTGAGGATTTTCGAATCGCCACCGAAGCTGTGGCATACTCCGCCTTGGCTTTCGGAAGCTTTGTGAAGGATGGCACCTGCACAAACTTGAACATCTCGTGGGTATAAGTTCCATAGATACAGATGAGGCAAAGTCTACGTGCAGTGTTTAGAATGCATGAATATGAATATGAATATGAATGATATGTAATGTTATGTAACATCTCTATAATTTCTCTATAGGTCTATAAACATCTAGCATCTAGGTTGTTTTCAAGAACATGATGTTGATGTTGGTACTTTGCGGATGCACAGAGTTTTAGACATGCTTATACAGAGACAGCAAGCTCCATCCTAAAAATATTCGACAAGTTCCTGCAAAGATAGCTTGAGGAGACAAGCACTGGACCCGCTCTCGCTCAGCATCAACCTTTGGGTGATGCCGTGGACAGTCCTCCGCAGCAGCAGCAGTCTCGACAGGCAAAACCAGGAACTTCACTTGACATGCTGTCAAAAAAGACTGCGCGGCACAACATTGACTGCTTAGAGACTTTAGTTGAAGACTGATAGCTAGGCCTGCCCCTACCTGGAAGTGATTTGCGATGCTGTCAGAAGACGGAAGATTGCATTTGGATTAATCGCACAATTTTCGACCGTGCTGTCAAGCCTTGGGACACAAAACCACCTAATACAACCCCTTGGAAAGAGAACGAGTCCCATCGGTTCCAGCTGATTTTCAATTTCAATTTTGACCCTGAAAATCGCCATTTCACTTGCGAGGCAAAGTCACAGAGCAAGGCACCCAATCTGAGAGGCGACATGTCCACCACATATCTGTAGTGGCATCCATGGCATGGAGATCGAATCACAAGTAGTGAAAGACAACGATCTCAACTTGGAATACGGTTTGAAGTATGAGAAAGTGCCAAGGGCCAAGTGCAAATCTCCGCGCATTTATCTCTGAGGCTGGATTTGGGGATCTGTGGCAGATATACTGGCTGCCCAGTCCTTAGAGCCCAAGCCTTTAGATCTTGTGAATATCGAATATTGGTGGATGGTATCGGGTCGATTTTGAAAAGGTGGAACACGGTGGGATTTGAAAATTGAGATTTACAAAAATGATCCGCTTTTCAGCGCTTTGATGATCTTTGATTCACTATCGGTCCTATCGGTCACTATGGCAGGTGCTTGCCGCGCTAATGGTGGCCTTTGTCGGCGACAGGCGTCGGATAGCTGTTGTAGCTGGAGCTGGCTGACATTGGCGATTTCCAGCTTGACGGCGGTCAGGTCTGGTGAGACTCAGGCGCTAGTCCCAGGATGTCCAGTTTTGCTTCGTGGATGTGGTTTCTGATGCAGGATCGGCCTATCCCAGAGATAAAGAATCATAAAGATACATCAGACATGCTTTGGACCGAATCATTTGACAGAATCATTTAGGAACCCTGGTGTGAACTTGAAAGTGGCGAGTTAAAATCATGGAAACCCGAAAACATATCAACAACCAACTTATGTGTTCCTCACCTTGAACTCTGATCGTTCCCTGTTTCGCATCACAGGCATTCCTTGCAATGGAGCGTTGCATGGGGTTACTGGCGGCGATGTACTTCCTTTTCTCATCAGCAGGACATGACAGTTGCCTTGGAACAGATGATCATGCAAATAAGCATCAAAAAACATCAAACACATTGAATATGTGGAAAATTGTGGAATTGTGAGGAAAGTCGGGCCACGGACTCGTACAAGCAGTTCTGAGTCATGCTTCACTAGCAGCAGCCCGAGCGGCCCGAGCGGCCCGAGCGGCCCGAGCGGCCCGAGCTCGGCGACCCGTCGATCGACAGCCGCAGCGCCGCAGCGAGGCGAGTTTGGGGAAGTACACGCTCTACGTCTACCTCTTCCAGGAGCCTTTGTTTAGGCCGTGAGCATCGTGAGCGCCAGCGCAGCGTCGAATCGTAGCAATGGCAGAGATATCTCGTGCTTCAGTTGTGATATCTTGTTGTGATTTTCAAGATTGTTGTGCCAAGGTGTTTCTCAAGATTCTTTTGAGCCAGGTCGATTGACATGCTGGTTCCTCTCAAGCACTCAGCAGAAGGTTTTGCCGCTGCCTCTGCGGCAATGGTATGTCCTTATGGGATGCTATGGGGCTATGGGGTCATATGGATGTCACATGGTTTCATTATGCAAAAAATACAATTTTGAACGCAAGGTGACCAAGTGGTTGTTTTTCCACCCACCAACTTCTATTTTAGCTCATGTTCATGGAAGCACTTTTGCTCAGCTTGAAACTCAGCTTGAAGTGAAACTCAAGTCCCGCTTCAGGTCTTCTTCGTGTTGCTCTTGTGGCTCATAGCCGGTCTCTATGCAGAGAATGTGGCTTAGCTATCCTTAGCTGCGACTTTTCTGAGACATCTGAGATGTGGATTCGTTATGGATTTGTGTCGCTGAGGTGGAGCCACTGCTATTGCAGCCGCTTGGCTGAAAATCGACAGTCGAGACTGCAAAACTCATGTCCTTTGACAAGATCTGTATGTATTGCATTTCATAATATACAATATATACAGACTGCAGACACATGCATCAACAATCACCAATAAGTCAATTGGTCTATGAGAGCCAGACTTTGCAAAAACAAATCAAGACTTGCAGCTAGTGGAGGTGGTGCCTGTTTGGTGCCTGAGCCAGTCTCCGATTCGCCGGGCTTCAGGATGGTTTACATGCACAGTCCTGAGAGCAGGGACGAGCTCTCCTGATTTGTGGACCCCAGCATCGCTTCTGTTTCACCAGACGAGCTTATTTAGCGATACGAAAAAGACATAAAAAGACCATGGATGCTGCACATGAACGTTACAGAACGGGAATGGGACGAGAAACTTAGTCAGACTGCAACGATACTCCAAGACGATTTGGAGACGGTCGTGGCCATTGCTTTCCACGTGGCATTTGCCGTTTCGCCCCTTGCAGCGCAGATCCGACCTTGCAAAATGCCACGCCATGTCATGCCATGTCACACAGCACCCTAGAGGCAACCGTCGGCAATCGGCGGTAACGGGGATGCAACAAAAAATCAAGGAACACTTGGGCGGGTATACGGCAAGCCTCGGACCAATCTTGCACAGCGCAATGCCACGCTGACAAAACATGAAGCGTGGAAAACCTTTGAGTGAACTACGTCCACGATGCTGATCACAAACCAACATTTCCCTCGGGAAATTTAAACAATAGCTGCAAATGACACTGCGTACATCTATCTATCTGTCTATCTATCAATCTATCAATCAATCAATGTATCTATCTATCTATCTGTCTGTCTGTCTGTCTGTCTATCTATCTATCTATCTATCTTTCTACTCTATCTACTCTATCTACTCTATCTACTCTATCTACTCTATCTACTCTATCTACTCTATCTACTCTATCTACTCTATCTACTCTATCTACAGTATCTACAGTATCTACAGTATCTACTGTATCTATTGTATCTACTGTATCTACTGTATCTACTGTATCTAAAGTATCTACTGTATCTGCTGTATCTACTGTATCTACTGTATCTACTGTATCTACTGTAACTACTGTATCTACTGTATCTACTGTATCTACTGTAT
>Ga0126342_10007405_pt1 | contig 19592 bp, 25 predicted proteins | sample Cyp1metagenome_FD_92528 | JGI IMG/M metagenome (GOLD analysis project Ga0126342, IMG submission 92528) | Coral microbial communities from Lord Howe Island, Old Settlement Bay, Australia - Cyphastrea 1 metagenome | ecosystem: Host-associated > Invertebrates > Cnidaria > Coral ... | reverse complement strand
CGACGAGGACGACGAGGAGGACGAGGAGGAGGAGGCGAGGAGGAGGACGAGGAGAAGGAGGAGGAGGAGGACGAGGAGGCAACTGACATAAAATCTAACAACCCTCACCTGGCAGGTGGGGAAAAAAGATTGCTTGACTTGAGTTTGAATCCCCATTTTGACCGGCGATAAATCAAGGCTTATCCTGCATTCATTCCTCACATGTGTTCATGAAAGATCCATCATGTCAATCAAATATTGTGGTTGAATCTCTCATTTATTCACCTGTGTTGTTCGATGGAGTACTTGGAAGTGTAGTTCTAGTTGTAAGGTTATATATAGGAGTTATATCCCAACTTTATGGGGAGTTTTAGCCATGATTATGTATACCAATTTGTAACCCCAACTGCAGCCCCAAGCATCCATACCCTATGAGCTGCAACTGGGTCACATCCACTGTAGATGGTTTCATGGCACCTTAGAGCAAAAAGGGTTGAGCACTGATGTATGTGGGTGTCTCTGAATATGGGCGATGGGCCATAAAAATGTCAATGTTTGACAGGAGTTAAGTTCCTTATTTACCAACCCAGAAAGTGAAGCCAAGGAAATCCTCCCACAGCTGATATGTGGCGTCAACCATCCAGATTGCCTCCCCAAGCAATCAAACACCCACTGAACAAATCCAATACGAAAGCTGGCTTTCTGGGCCGGGATAGCCGGAACATTCCTGGATCTGGTGGATGTGCCCTCATCTCCCAATGGCGGGCCGCAAAATTCGAAACCCCTAACTCAACATCGCCATTTTTCATATTCCTCACTTTGAGGCAAACTAACAGTAACTAACTTATGTCCCGTGGAGGCATGGGTATAAATGATGTCAACCCGATATCTGCCCATGCCTATGCTCAGTAGGGTGAATTGACCAACCAGAATGCAAATACAATGCGAATCGACCCCAGCGCATTCTTAACACGTTGATTACTCCACCGTGTGCATGTAGTTCTAAGTTGTAACTATATAGTGCCATTGGGGGACTTACCACATCATACCAAAAAAAAACTGACAATCCATTCAACGTCTTCATTACATTCAGGCCACGAAAACATGGCATGTACCATCAAAATCAAAATACCAAAATCAAAATCCTTTACTGTACTTCCTGGACATCTCCATTAAATCTACAGCGCCATCCTGTGCCAACGAGGGCAACAAGGAAGTACCAGCCTATCACCATGAGCGGGAGGAGCTAAATCAACTTACAAAGATGAACAAACAATCATTGATTCGGCTTGGCCAGCCAGTGAGATCGCTAGAATTCAACCAGTAGAACAATGCGAAAGGACGATGCAGCCATTGGAAATATATATATATAGATGGAAACAGCTCGGCTACATCAGCTACCCCTCAAATTTCAGTAGCTTACTATCATTTTCCCCATCAAAATGTCCATGAAGTGGGGGAGTACATCCCCCATTTGGAGGTTTCCAAAAATAATTCGGGTACCCAAATCATCCAAGTCATGAGATTCTTTTAGTGTTGAAACCCACGGTGACGGGGAGGGATCCATGACTCAAGAAACCGCCATTTCTGGAACCTCATCCCCAACTCACCGGGACTAGGTGCATCTCCTTGGCTCGCCAGATTCCAGAGAGCGCTGCGGAGCGCGGAGCAGGAAAATGTGTGAAATTCAAGGTACATTATTTTTAACTGTCAAATTTCAACATGACCCATATGATATAATTATGATATCATGAGATCTCTACTTTCCATTGAAGATATTGAAGTGATGGGGATAGAAATGATGACACGGCGGCAACTCTCGGAGCTTTGGGCTCACTTTCCTGTCCGCGCTGATGAGAAAAGGCGAGGGGCGAAGCACAGCATTGGTGGAACGAAATTGCGATCGGAAATTTTGCCACCAATGCGCAGTCAACCTGAAGTGACTTGTCATGAGAACAGCTGCCTATCATAATCAAATGTTGATCCAGAACTCGAATGGAAACTCAACCGCCTCACCGCGAACTTCGCTCACCTGGAGTCTCGCAGTCTTCTTTTCCCGTCACAGATGGCGATGGGTGACAGTCCAGTGTCGTCTCTTTGCTCTGGCACTGGTTGCTTTTGGAACCGATCAAAACATTGGCTTCAACTGAGCCGCCAAGGCCTATGCCATATGCGCGTATTGCAAAGCAAGTCCTTTCGTGCTTCTTGTGGCCATTTGCTACAAAACAATGCCGGCTTTTCACAGAATGGTTCATCGTCACTTTATCTTTTGTCCTAGCTCTTAAGACCATAAATTTGGGGAGTCACCCAGGTAGAATGTGGACAATCAATTTCTCAGCAGCAAGGGCACCAGCCTCGGGAGCATTGGAAACGGTGCCAATGATCAGCAGGTGGAAGGGAGGGGCGCCGCAGGCTGACGAGTTCTCTGGATGTTCGCTTCAAAAAAGTGACTCGAAATCCTCACAGAAATCGGCATGAACCATTTCGAGCTTTTCTGGAAACTTCAACCTTCAACCATCCCAAGTGTCTTGCCGTGCTCAACAAGTTCAGAGCCAATTCTTGGAACTTGTCCAATCACGAGCCAAAGAACCAAAGCTGATCCCCAGCCTGCGACTTGCCTACGTCCCACTGGCCCTTTCTAGAAGAATCGGATTCATTGGCTTGTTACAAACCGCTTGGGATTCATCATTGGTTGCAAAACGATTTGGCTGCAAGCTGCTGGGCTGCAAAAGGACTGGACTGGCTCTCATTGAGGCGTCGAAGGAACATTTCAGACACCTCTTTCCTGTTTCCAACACCAACATTTCGATGGGTTTTGTGGAGTAAACGCGGAAATTCTGTGTCCATCGTGTCCCCCAACTGAAGCCCACACCAAAGTCCAATCAAAATTCAGCCGTTAACTTGTGCTGCCAGCATCTCTGTCGCTGTGAATCGCTGTGCTTGATCAATTAGATCTCCAAAAAGTGGCTGAGGTCTTCATAAACTCTAAGTCTAATTGAAAGTAATTTGAAAGTTTTTCTCCAATTCAAATGGTGTAGCGGTGTAGCCAAAGAAAGTCACCCCACAATCAAGCCAGGTTCCACAAAATTTCGGGACGCGCAGAACTCGGGGTCACCGGTCCCCCGGCCCTGTCAAGGCCCTTTCTCCGCCATGCGGCAATGACATCAAGTTGTCAGGGAACTATACGGGTTGCTATATGTTGCTATCTAAAGAATACAGAAGCATTGGCTGCAATTGAATCTCCAAGGCTGACGTGCATGTCTAAAAAACCCTTGCAAACTTTTTGTGACCCTTTGCCGTAAAATGATGCGATCATTTGCTTGGTTTGTTTCAGAAGAGTACTGCAACAAATGTCCCCAGCATTAGAATAATCCCCCCTACTTTTAAGCCCAAGATTTCATGATTTAGTAGGAGATTTCCACATATTTCGGACCATTTATGTATGGGATCTCTAATATTAGGGGCATGGGATTAACAAGGTGATCATCTACTGGCAGGCAGCCGATTGCCCCTGTGGCCTCCATCCGGGGAAAAAAACGGAACAATAACGATGAACAAACAGCACTGCGATATACACAGACTAACCAACCAAAAGACTATGTATTTATATATATATATATATATGTTTGTTTCTTTCTTTCTTTATTTATGTTTTATTTATTTGTATGTATGTATGTACGTACGTACGTACGTATGTATGTATATGATACTGTATATGTGTATATATGTATGTGCATTATTATATATACATTAATATATAGATATCATGTGACACATGACATACCCAGTATGTATTGATATGTTGTTTATCCAGGCAGAATCTGTGAAAATCATATTTTCAGCAGCAATTGCTGACACGTAAAGCTATGACTTATGAAGCTGGTGGCGTACAGCCTTGGAGCTCTCGAAACGGTGCCAATGGGTCAGGTGGAGGGGAGGGGCGCCGCAGGCGAGTTCTCTGGATGTTCGCTTCAAAAAAGTGACTCGAAATCCTCACAGAAATCGGAATGAACCATTTCGAGCTTTTCTGGAAACTTCAACGTTCAACCATCCCAAGATATCCCAAGTGTCGTGCTCAACAAGTTCAGAGCCGAGTCTTGGACATAATATGACATAATTCGAAATTGCATCAATCAGAAGCTAAAGAACATCACAAAGCTGGTCTGCCTCAACCTGCGACTTGCCTACACCCCAGTCTGCTGCCGCCTGACGCCCCATTGGCCCTTTCTCGAAGAATCGGATTCATTGGCTGCAAAACAATTGGGATTCATCATTGGCTGCAAAACGATTTGGCTGCAAAACAATTGGACTCAGTGGCTCTCATTGGCAGAGGCTGGACCGAAGGAACGTTTTCTGACAAGACCGACTCTTGAATCATCAGCTTGATGAAAAAAATTGGATGTAGATGTTCCCTTGAACCAACCCGTTGCCAGCAACTCCCACAGCCAGTGGTCCAATCAAGAGCCATTACCTTGCCGTTGCCGGTTACAGGAATTCTGCCGCCTCGACCATGTTTTCATCATGTTCGTCCAAATCCTCCAGCTGCATATTTGCGCAAAGCTGAGTCAAATTCCTTGTCCGTCGGGCATCATGGACCAGTTCCTCGCAGGGTGCGTGCCAGACACAGCCAAAATTGATTGTCCACTGTTTTTGTTGCTACAGACACTTGAAATTACCCTCCGGTAATAAAAGGTGGCAATGGAAAATTGCGGAAAATCTAACATCTATTATCATGTATAGACGATTTTCCCACTAAAGTCTCCATTTCTAGGGGATTTTCCAGCCATGTTTGATTACCAAAAGGTGTAGCATGCCAAACTCCATTTTTGGAACATCAGATGGCCTGAAATCGCCGCTCTACCACATTCCCAATCCATTTCACCATCACCTGCGTCGACAAACGATCCACGAACTTCACAACAACATTTTCCGACAGACTCATCATGCACTGGACAGTGTGGGAAGTTTCTGTGCACGCTCAAGAATTTCTATGAAGTGCTTCAAGGTCTGCACAACAAATCATCGAGTCAAAAACCCAGAGGGAAATCTATTGGGAGTCCCAGGGGGTGATCATCCCCGGTTTCTTTTGCCCATGCTCAGCAACCAACTGTGGTTTTTGACACTGCTCAAATGGATGTTTCCTGAGTCATGGGGGTACCCCTAAATCATCCATTTTAATAGGATTGTCCATTATAAACCATCCATTTTTGGGGTACCGCCTTTTTTTGATAACCTCCAAATCTGAATGCGCTCTCTGACCTGTGTCACGTGGTGATCGACGTGCGCGAATCCCACCTCAATTCATATCCACGGTGGCACAGACTGGGGGTGGAACCTCAAAATCGGGTACCCCAATACCATTCGTTTCCCCATTGAAAACCACCCATTTTGGATGATGGGATCTCCCATTCTAAGAAGCTCCAGCTTCGACAGGTCTACCTGGGTCTCAACCAAATCCACCTGTGGATCTATGACATTTGCAGGGTCAAGGTTGAGGTGATGGCTCGAAAAACACCTTCCTCTATAAATCTTGAGAGTGCAAATTGGCAAGCCACTTGTGAAGAGAAAACCGCCACCCATAAAACGCTGCTGACACTGGGAGCTACTATGATTATTGTGTCAAATTATGATAGCAACCAAGCAATTACCCACAAGGCTCCAAGCCCTTGGCGCCAAGCAACGCCTCTATCAATCAAACTCTTCACATAGTCCTCCAGGGGTGGTGCCATGTGAAGATCCCCCGCAGGCCCTGGACCTATGGCAGTCAACCCTGCCCAAGTCAACCACCATTTCCCAACTCTCCAAGTCAAGCACTCAGCAAGTGACTGTTTCACCACTAAACACAATAGTTACTGTATATATACTAAGGCCTCCTTCATGGGATCAGGATCACAATGAGGGAGAGCTGACGCTTTCATGCTATGTCTCCGACTTCCGACTTGCACCATCTCATACTTTATTATATTGGTGCCTGGGTCAGCCACAAAAGAAACGCATTGGTTTCTGCCATCCGGTGCCAATGCCTCAGCCCTGCTACTCTGTGGCATGCCATGCAGATTTGCTATGCGCAATCTAATGCTGCGAGAAGGAGAAAAAAAAGACTAGCTGAGCGCCTGCTGAGGTAGCTCGAAGAGGGGCGGTAGATGGGGGAGCGAAAAAAGATAGCTGAGAGAGCGAGGTAGTTGAGGAAAGAGGTAGCTCAAACAGTCACTCAGTTAGTCTGTCCGTCATTCGGACATTCATTCATCATGCAGTCTTGCGGGGCGCATTCCGGCATCCATTCAGACACTCATGTAAGTCAGCATGTCCCATAGCCACTATCTATGTGGCTCAAAACCGGCGCACGAATGGACGCACCGGACTTGTCATCTTCAGTAAGTCTACTCATAACCGTCATAACCATTTATCATTGGCCAGAAATTTGAGCCATTTCCATGTCTTGCTTCCAGAGGTCACATGTTAAATTACACCGGTAAGAGACCCCAAACTGTGTGGGTAGGACTAGGAAGTCGCTTGATTTTTTTACAACGAACTATTATGTGTTTTAAACACACTTTGGGGAAAAAAAATCCTGAAAGATCCGCGAAAAGTCTCGAAAAAAAGATCCTTCAGCGCCCCTGTCCTCATCCTGTGGTTTCGATGCCTTGGCACTTGCCGAGTCGATCTGACTCAGTGACCAGGTTACCGCCTTGATGCCGACCTTGCCACGATAGATCTCCTCATTCATCCTCACCCGTGGTTAGAATTGAAGTGCTTGGGAATGATTTCACGAATTGTGTTAGGATAAAATATGATAAAATCACACATTTCAAAAATGTATTGCTGCTTGATGTAAAGGTCCTTGCAAAGAATTATGATTGCGAAGACTGTTCAAAGTAAGGACGAAAAAAAAGACCTGCCACGAATGGGACAAGCAACTGCGTGGTCGACGCCGGTGGCATCGCGAAGGACCTGGCCATGTGGGCCGCCAAAATGTGAGACAGGTGACCGGTGATATAATACGCAAAAAAATGGGGATTCAGTCTCAAAACTATAAAAGATTCTCATCACAATGTGACAAGAAGTTTATCACCGCACGGTTTTGTTTGTGACAATCTAGAGTCTACGGGACGCCATGGATTTAGGATCCATTTTACGATAATTTTGGTCGGGGCATGTTGTAGAGTTTCCTTTCAACCAATTCTCAGATTCTTATCACCGAGACAAATCTATGACCGTGTTTCAACGGGGAGGCCTGGCCTTGGGTCAATAGATTCCGGAAAAGAAAGTCAAAAAAGGTCTTTTTGCATCGCCTAGGTACACCTGCACATCTAGGGTTGAAGCAACAAACTGCTCATAGACCGTCCAGATTCTCTCGAAGTAGACGGGGTTCTCCCATCCATCCTTGGCAATTGATCAGAAATTCACGACTATCAAAGTGGATAAGAAATCTGAAATGGCTTGAAACCCATCTATCCATCTCTAGCCCAAGAAATCGTGGCCTCTATAGTCCAAGCATCCAGGATTGCCACCATGCGTCCGATACGTTTCAAGTTGCGTTCGAAGACGGTCTCAAGGTCGGCGCTTCCCGTCTGTGTCTGCTCCAGAAGGATGCGGAACTGGTTGTTGACAAAGAAACACATGAAGAAGAAGACCTGCGAAGTTTGTTTGGCAAAAGGATTCAAAAGGCTCGATTTCTCATCCATTTGCCATGTTACATGATCAAAGTGTAGAGGGCCTGTTTCGAAATTGAGAAGCCCAAACTGCATTCAATGGTTTTTATTATCATCATCTTTAACATATTAGTTTACCATCATTACCATCTATGAAAGTCCAATTTGTTCTGCCTTCCGCCCACCCCCACCTGCTCCGGGATCGCAGAGGTCTTCATCCGGTACATCCCCAAGGCACTTGTCACCTGGTGCAGGCGATATTTCCAGGTCCAGGACAAAAAGTGGGTTTGTTCCCGGCGCTCATCGCAGTGGATCCAATCCACCAAAGCACAACCTGGTCGGCCATCGCGGGGACAAATGATGCTGCCGCCCAGCGGAGCGTCTTCCAACCAAAAGCTGCTTTGCATCTCGATGAAGGTCGGATCACCTGAGAAGTACCCATCGATCATTGATCATTGATCATTAAGTAGCATCACTAGTACTGATTAATTCAGGCCTAAGGAGAAATGCTAACCGAAGAGTCAAGGCTGGGGCCAATTGAGCCCTAGTTCCATCTGATATCATCTGATATCATCTGATATCATCTGATTCTGGATTCCTAACCCCGTGGATCCCATGTGGCTTGAGCTGTGACCAAACTGGCCGAGCAGCTCTTTCCAGTACGTTGTATTGCCAACTGCTGAAATTCCGGTGACAGAAGATATCGCATGCCTCAGATTCTCTCGGCGCTGTCATGTCGGAAAGGATCACCGAGGATCCGAAGAAAAAATATTCGGAGGATTTGAGCGGTTTCACCTAGAGGGTATGGAAAATTAGAAATAAGACCCAAATGGTACGATTTATTGGGTTTCCCACTTCTAATTCAATGAAGAGTGAAGTTGCCGTTCTTCCTCTCCAGGTTTCAATGTGTGGTAGCGGTCGTGGCCAAGGCCCTTTTCCCCATTTCCTATCTTTAGGCTATGTGCACCCTAAGAAGCTCAGGCCGGCCTGTAATGTATCATACAAGTAAAACCCGCACGAGGAGGGTGGCAGAAGTTTCCAGGGTTAAGGACTGTTACATTATAGGATCCAAAATCATCCAAAATCAAGGTTTGCCTATAGGAGATGCGGCGAAACCTCACAACTTCTCAACTCTTCTCACGATTTCTCACTTTTTGTCACCTCTTCTCAACAACCCTCATCTCCGTGCACCTCATATTGACTCTCCTCAACTCTCAACTCTCAACTCTTCTCAGCTCGTATTGACTCATCTCACCTCAGTTCCACTCATCCAATATTTTTCTTAGCCCGGTTGAAGTGACACAAGTGCAAACTTGTTCAATTGCCTTCCCCTTCGTTCGATCCGTTTGGTTCGTTCAAGTTGCGTTTGTCTTATGACACAGAGGAGTTTTTACACAGAGGAGTTTTTACACAGAGAATCTGTTTTGCACTGAACAAGTTTTTACACAGAGAAATTTTTACACCGAACAAACTTTCCCACTGGGAAGTTTTTACACAGAGCAAACTTTTACACAGAGGAGTTTTTCCACAGAGAAGCTTTTACACAGACAATCTGCTACACAGGATGCGCCAAAATAGAGAAAATTTTGCTGACAAAGCAGCATTCGCAACCTTCATGCAGCCACTACAATACGATTTACGACTTTCTGCAAAATACAATAGTATTACGCATGCAGCCGGAGCGGCGAGGAACCTTAATACAGGATAATACAGGTGTTCCAGTGCGACCTGCAAACACTGAGTTGCAAAATACAATGGAACTACGCACAACGGCTACACAAATTGCAGTTCCAAAACCGCATCTCGACGCCAAAGCGGAAAAACGAAGATTTTGAGACACTTTTTGAAAGAATTTTTTAGAGCAAAATGATCAACGACCTTAATGCAGCCATTCCACTGCGATCTGCACAGACTGAAGTGCAAAACACAATAGCACAGCGTCAACAACAACAGACACAAAGTCACCTGGAGACCTCAGTTACACTGCGCGCGCAATTCGAGACAGATTGGACGGCAAAGGGGCGACGCCCGAAACCGTCGCGCAAGCGAGCCAACTTTTCTCCGCAGCGGAACTTCCGTTTACCCGAAGAAACACAATGTCTGGCGCAAATCCTAACATTCAAATCGTATCTTGGATGCCACTGCTCCAATGCGATCTACAGAAATCAACAGTGATTTGCAAAACACAATCAGAGTTGCAACACAGTACTGGAGAACAAGGTCACGTCATAATCACGATCCCGCTGTTTTTGAGAGTTCTCAACATGGTCCATGTATAAAATCGACAACGCTTACAGGGTTTCTGTTTTCTCTTTGAAAAACCATCATCCATTTTCGACTGTATTTGCATGACTTTGAGGCTATGAATTCGCAGTTCTACTCATGTTTAGCATTCATGTGCAGCACGCGCGTTTGAAAAAAAAACAGTTTTTTTTGTCTCAGCACGTGGAGGCCAAGTCAGCCAACCCATGGGAACAGGACATCTATGTGCGTAACATCATCAGCGTAACATGAACGTTAACATCCCACCCCACCCCAACCCCTACGAGCAGCGTAACATCATCAGCGTAACATGAACGTTAACATCCCATCCCACCCCACCCCAACCCATGTTTGCTAAGAACAAGCATATTCCACGGGGCCGTACCTTGGGCGTGAGCAAGAACAAGTACCCTCTTATAGAAGCCTTGGCGCAGCCATGTCACTGCGAGCTGCGCAGACTGAAGTGCAAAACACAATAGCACAGCGTCAACAACAACAGACACAAAGTCACCTGGAGACCTCAGTTACACTGCGCGCGCAATTCGAGACAGATTGGACGGCAAAGGGACGACGCCCGAAACCGTCGCGCAAGCGAGCCAACTTTTCTCCGCAACGGAACCTCCGTTTACCCGAAAAAAACACAATGTTTGGCGCAAATCCTAACATTCAAATCGTATCTTGGTGTCATTGTTCCAACGCGATCTACGGAACAGTGAGTTGCAAAACACAATCAGAGTTGCAACACGGTACTGAAGAACAAGTACCCTTCGAGAAGCCTTGGCGCAGCCAGCCCACTGCGATCTGCACAGACTGAAGTGCAAAACACAATAACACGGCGTCAACAACAACAGACACAAAGTCACCTGGAGACCTCAGTTGCACTGCGCGCGCAATTCGAGACAGATTCGACGGCAAAGCGGCGCCGCCCGAAACCGTCGCGCAAGCGTGCCAACTTTTCTCCGCAGCGGAACCTCCGTTTACCCGAAAAAACACAATGTTTGGCGCAAATCCTAACATTTCAAATCGTATCTTGATGTCATTGTTCCAACGCGAGTCTAAGCAGCAGTGAGTTGCAAAACCCAATCAGGATTGGGAGCGCAACACAGCACGGAAGAACAAGTACCCTTCGAGAAGCCTTGACGCAGCCATTCCACTGCGATCTGCACAGACTGAAGTGCAGAACACAAAAGCACAGCATCAACAACAACAGAACAACAACAGACAAAAAGTCACCTGAAGACCTCAGTTACACTGCGCGCGCAATCCGAGACAGATTCGACGGCAAAGCGGCGCCGCCCGAAACCGTCGCGCAAGCGAGCCAACTTTTCTCCGCAGCGGAACTTCCGTTTACCCGAAAAAACACAATGTTTGGCGCAAATCCTAACATTCAAATCGTATCTTGGAGGCCACTGTTCCAATGCGATCTAAGCAAGAGTGAGTTGCAAAACACAATCATTATCGCAACTTCTCTGCTCGACTCTACTCTACTCTACCTCTACCCCTACTCTCTGCTCGGCTCTATTCTTCTCTACTCTGCTCTTCTCTACTCTACGCTGCTCTACTCTACTCTTCTCTTTATCTACTCTTCTATACTCTACTCTGCTCTACTCTATACTCTTCTCTACTCTACTCTACTCTGCTCTGCTCTACCTCTACTCTGCTCCACTCTACTCTTTGACCTCTACCCCTGTTCCACTTCGACTTCTACTCTACCTCTGCCTCTACCTCTACCCCTACTCTACTTCTACTTTACTCTGTTCTACTCTGCTCTGCTCTATTCTACTCTTCTCTACTCTTCTCTACCTTTCTCTACTCTACGCTGCTCTACTCTACTCTTCTAGACTCTACTCTACTCTGCTCTGCTCTGCTCTACTCTACTTTACTCTTCTCTACTCTACCTCTACTCTGCTCGGCTCTACTCTACTCTACCTCTACTCTACTCTACCTCACTGCTTCACGCAGGTGCCAACTGGACACAATGATCTTTGGGCTAGTGAGAATAAAACCATCCGTCAGCTGCAATGTCAACCCAGGACCAAATTAAATAGACATTCATCCACTTTCTGCAGCTTTTCATGATCAAAGCAAACGGCTAGCCCACCACAGGAAGTCCATTGAAGCCACTACAGTTTTCAAATCCAAATCTGCAACAAATCGAATTCAGCTACTTTCCATCCATTCCTATTCTCTGTGCCACTTTTTTCCCATTAATCATTACTACCCTCTCTTCATCAACCAGTGGGGATTCAGTGGGGATTTGGCACATGTATGGTCCCGCACGATCTTCATTCCTCAACATCACTGAGAGGCTAAGATTTTTTATCAAACCACAATTTCAAGAACTTTCAAGATCTTCAAGCGATTCGATCCCAAACAAATGAAGAAATAGCTGGGAACCCCTTGTTTTTTGGGTTCCCTTCATCTTGATCAAGTTGCTGACGCCTGCCTTTTCGCTCTGATTTTTTCGAATGGCCGCGATTCGACGTTCCACTTCGGCCCAATGAACTCCAAGTCGCTGCAAATTCGTACAATGCCGAAGCGCTGTACCTTTCAGCGCAGCAAAGATTTGAGGATCAATTGTTCTTTTTTTTTTGGCCGTGGGACCTGCAAATGGCTCATGTTCAAAATTGACCATCCAGTTTTGGTGTATCTAGATCCACACCTGCCAGCAGCTTTGAAATCTGTTCGACCAAAGATGCTGATCGATGAATCATCCTATGGGGACTTTGACAATCCACAGCTTGGATGGCTTCGAGAAACCCCTCCTTTCTGGATTCCGTGAAATCGGAATCCCAGGTCAATGTCAGATAGCCAAAGATAGCCTATCAGATAGCCTATCAAATAGCCAAAGTGCTTGCAGCACCATCCCAAAAGTCTGTCTCCAACAACTTGAAGATCTGTTCAATCTCCTTCTTCCTGCCATCCGAATTGGTCCACCGAAAAAAAGACCGTATTAAAAAAAACCCTCCCAACAACTAGAAAACAAAAGAACTTCAAGAAACCTCTGTTTTTTTTGTAGGGTTTCTAGATGTTTTTAGTAAGCGGCAAATGGTAACCTGGTAAAGTAACGTCTGGAAATCCATGGAAATCCTGCAAATTTAGCATTTTCACTTGCATCGCACAAGACCATACGGGGAGTTCCATGGACCCGCAAAATACAGAATGTATTTGTTGTATCTAACCATCTAATTTCAAGGACCCATCATTTTGCACCATTCCCAACTCAGAATGCTCAAAACCTGTGGGTGCTCAAAACCGGGTTAATAGCTTTCCAAGCCTGCACCCTCGCCGATAAGAAAGCCAAACTCGAGCTCCCACCTAGGGCCCAGGAGAAGCGCTGGGGCGGCTCCGGTGACAGGGGTTGATTTGTATCTGGCATCATGCCCAACCCCCAAGCCACAAGGACAACGCACGCCGTTGCGGACAGGCTGCAAGCACACCCGCCACAACCACTGCCAAGAGAGGCAAATGCCACCAAACACAATTTGCATCTATCAGCATCATGGGCGGGTTGCAAGCTGTACAAGTCATGGCGTTCTCGCTGGCAAAGTGATAGGTGTCACAGTCATCACCTGACATTTGGATCTCTCAGCAGTCAGTGGTTTAAAAACATGGGGATTTTCACAGTCAAACCAAAATTATGGCACCATCATGGTGCTTTCATGTCTTTTTACTTTGTGCCAAATAGTAGTGCCAAGATAAACACTTGAAACAGCAATGGGGAAAAAAGTCTAGCAAAAGTAATGTGGTCAGAAAAAAGTTGGCAAAATCCAGTCACACGAAGTTTGATCCTTGGCTGCGTCTTGAGAATGCTGGGAGAGTGAGGATTAATGACCAAAATTCGAGCGCATTGTCTGCAAAGAAGTTTGGATGTGACATCATAATAAAAAACAAATAAGGTTTCAATACTAAAATGGTCTATTTTTGGATGATTTGCGGACACCCCCATTTTGGGACACCTCCAAATAGTACTGGAAACGATCAAAACAACTGCAGCTATTAAGAAAACAACGTCGCAAGAGAAGGGGATAGAGACGGTGCATATTTGCACCAAGCACCAAACGCATAACGTCGTTTTCATGGGGATCATGCAGTCGTAGTTTCCACTTCCACCGTTCGAAATTTCAAAACAAACTCTTGCATGATTGATGTTTTTTGGCGGTTCCAAACGGCATCACTGCAACAGAAACGACAAGGACCCTTGAACAGTTGCGACTTGGAACTATCAAACAGTAGACAATTCGTTGAGAGTACAGTAGAACTTCGGTGCCAAGGGTCTGGTGAAGGGACGGCATTTGCTGGACAGCTTTCACAGCTCTCTTTTCCTGAAAACCCGCAACTGGATGCAATATTCTTGACATCTTCTTCAACATGTGAAGTTATGACATTCAAATCATGATTGTAAAAGTAAAAATAAACTGCAGAGATAACAAACGTGTTTGGGCCCCCGTATTTACAATGCTTCAACATGTGCAACTGTTCAAAGACAAGAGTGAATAGCAAAGTTTTTCTTGGCCACCTTTTTGCATGCGGCAAACAACAGTCTCTGCTCATAGAGGATGACTTGGCTGGTATAATTTCCATTTATGTTTGGTTGGTTGGTGGGCTTGGCAAGTTGATATCAGATCATTGAGATAGCCATTTATATTGAGAGATGGATCAAAGCCTATTATCACCATTAGTATTACCATTCTTCTTCTGACTATAATCATAATCATCATTATATAGTAATCTTATGTAAGATTATAATTATATATTTTACCATTTATTTGGGGGATGAACACCCACAAATTCCCGGCTATTTCGGTGTCAAAACCCGCCTAGCAGGGTTGAAACATGTTGAAACCATGGCACCTTGACCCGAATAGCGCCCCGCAGGGCAGCGTTCGCAGCCCAAGCGGTTCTGCGCTGGGAAGTGTCCTGCTGGGCAGGGCGGTTTCACAAAGATCTCGGCGCCCTGAAACCTGGGCCAAGGACCCCAGAAGAAACAGGGCGCCATGTGCAAACCCGCCAGGGTCATCAACCGTGGCTGGAAAATTCTTGTGGCCTAGCCACGGCGCTTCATAGCTGGTAAAATCATCAATGTGGATTCACCACACTTTTACCACGAAAATCGTGATGATGAAACATGGCCAGCAAAACATGTTCAAGGCCTCAAAAAATCTGAAAGTATAGAGACCTGGCTGTAGGGCCAAGTCAATGTATCCTTATGCCTTCGGCTCTCAGTTTAGCAACAAAAAACGGGTTCCTTATGGATCATTTTCTCAAGCTGGAAAACACACCCGCTGAAACCAGGAACCAGGTCTGACCGTTGTGTCGCTGCCAGGCTGTTCTTCGTTGTGTTCTTCAAAAACATCCAAGAAACATTTCAGGGCGCACACATACTTGCGATGTGTCCCAAGAGACCAACTGCTGCTTGAAGGCTGTCCTTAAAAGCCCAGGTGCTGCACGAAAGCTTGTTCCAACAGATTCTGGACGGGATTTCCCAAGAACCAATGATCCAGTAGATGAAGAGATTTCCAAGGGAAAATGAGAAAAAAACATGAAAAAACATCAGCAAATCCAGGTGTCGCATTTCGAAACATTGTGCTCATGTCCGTCACACTGGAAGTATCCCACTGTCCGATGGGCTGATTGAAGGCCAGAGCAAAGTGGAACATCTTACCTGATCATCCCAAAGTCGGGCCAAATCACCCCACGGTCCCCACGGTTCAAGCAAAATCATCCAAAACTATCCAAAATATGTGATAATTCAAGCTAGATTCTAGTCTGATAAAATATGATAAAATGATAGACTATTGCAATCTATTGCATCTATTTTGTCCAGCATACCTAATCAATTCTTTGCAAGAATGAAACCACTAAGCACTTCCACCAAGTTACTCATATCAGTAACTCTGGAAGTGTTCCATCCTCTAATGTCCTGGTTGAAGGCCATAGCATAGGAGAACATCTCACTCATGTCGCGGACACTGGAAGTGTCCCAGGAGCCAATCGGCTGATTGAAAGCTCGAGCATGTTCAAACATCCCACTCATGTCGCGGACACTGGAAGTGTCCCAATCGCCAATCGGCCGATCGAAAGCTTGAGCATATTCAAACATCCTTCTCATGTCGGTAACGCTCGAAACGCTCCATTTGTTGATGGGCTGGTTGAAATTCTCTGCAGCATAGAACATCTCACTCATGTCGGTGACTCTTGAAGTGTCCCAAAACCACAGGAACTGATTGAAGACATAGGACTGAAAGAACATCCGACTCATATCAGTAACACTGGAAGTTTTCCATCCACTAATGTCCTGGTTGAAAACCGAAGCCGAAAGGAACATCTGACTCATGTCTCGGACGTTGGAAGTATTCCATTTTCCAATGGGCTGATTGAATGCAAAAGCACGGAAGAACATCCCCATCATGTCTTTGACACTGGAAGTATTCCAGTAGCCGATGTGCTGATTAAAGGCCTCGGCGAGACGAAACATCTGACGCATAGTGGTGACTTTGGAAGTGGTCCATTTTCCAATGGGCTGATTGAAAGCTGCAGCATAGGCGAACATCTCATTCATGTCCCTCACACTGGAAGTGTCCCACCTTCCGATGGGCTGGTTGAAAGTCTTGGCAGAGCAGAACATCTGACACATATCAAGGACATTGGAAGTATCCCAGGATGAAATATCCTGATTGAAATTTGAAGCATTGTAGAACATCAAACTCATGTCTCTGACGCCAGAAGTATTCCAGCGTCCGATGGACCGGTTGAAAGCCCTGGCATTCAAGAACATCATACCTGGTTGAGCCACACCTCTGCAAAATATCAGGAAACACTTTCGATATCTTTCGATCATCCCAAGTGGCTTGGAAAATAAAAAAATATCAACGAAACTTACGAAACGACGGACCCGATACTCATGTTGGTTGCAGCAGATGTATTCCATGAGCCGATCGATTCGTTGAAGTCTTCAAGTCCTTCAAATATCCCACTCATGTCCTGGGCGCCACATCAAGCAGAGAGATGTACAGTTTCAGATTTCACTGATATCAGCGGGAGAATGGTGGAAAACCATTTTGCAAAACAAGAAGGTCACGGCAAAGGGATTTCTTCTGATTTCCTACATGCAAGGGGATGTTCACGGCAAAGCTACGTAGCTTTTACGCTGCAAGTTCAGTAGGCAAGTGTCCGAGATAGAAGAAACATCCCATTGAGCAATTTTCCCATGTTTTTTCTCCACATCCTGCCTGAAGGGGGCACAGCTGGGAAATTCCCAATTTCAATGAGAAGATCAGAAGACCGTCTGGAAATGGATATTGATGCATGGTGTCCTATTCCCCAGAAGTTGGTTGCTGAAGTGACATGGATCTCAACTTGTGAATGGGTTTGGCCCCCAAAAAAAAATGATTCATCCCCAAATTGCGTACTGGTATACCGTATACCTCAACACTGTCAGATGCTGGCTACACCTCATCCATTTTTTGGCCTCATTATTGCAAATACAATCCGTTTCTGAAAATCATTGGCAAAGGGATCGCCTTAGACTCCAGTGGCATAAATGTTCATCGTCCCTGACACATTCTGAAGTTGACAACTGCCCAGTCCCTTTTACCAAGACATTGTCAACACTAAGAAACATTCTGGCTATGGATCAAAAACATGGAGTACCCTGGATGTTTATATCTTGGGAATGGATGCTTATTCCCCGATATGGGAAAATCATATGTCAAATGGCCCATCCCATAGTCCATAGTCATTCAGCAAGGTCCATAACTCAGCAACACCTGGATACAGAAGGAACTGGGCGGGTTGAGAACGAATTCAGGGACATTTTAACAAATCGGCTCCAAAGAAATCAGCAACACGCCCAAGTTCACAAGGGGTGAACTTAGGACCCACAAAATCCGCCAGCTGTGCCCACCTTTCAGCTTTGTTCGTCCATTTTCTGGCTGCCGACCGCAATTCCTTGTTTCGAAGTGCTTCGGCAGATGTTTGTGGCCCAAAATGAATAGATCCAGCCCATTACACCGGGGTTTCTTGGGATTTTTTTTTCGAAACCAGAAAGGTTTTTCTTCAAATGGTCATCATTTTTCAATGTCGACTTTTCAATCACAATCCCCTGCTTCTGGAGCAGGTTCATCCACACTCTAATTTCTTGTAGTTCACCGTCATCACTCTTGTGAACCTTCCCCCCAAACTAATATCATTTTATGCAACAGTGACGCGGTTTTCATCCAAGTTTCGTCTCTGGTGGTGAAAGGATCCGCACCCAAAACAGGCGCAATCAGAAACGCCATCAGCATTGGAAACAACATGCTGGCAGTCTTGTGGGATTGGACTGCCATTTGAAGACCAGGGATTGGCGATCAACAAGGAGGAATACACTGGGTTCAAACAACTCCAACCATTTTGGTCACAAATCACTCACATACTTGTTGGTGATTAAATCCCAATTTTTCCACTGAACAAAATCTGATGTTCATTGGTAAAATCGCCCACACCTTGGAGCCCTAGCTCTGGACAAAATCCGAGGATGAAACGGATCAAACAAACTAATTCGGAAAGAAAACACATCAGATCTAGGACCGTGGACAATATGTAACATTTATGTATGCTATCCGTCACTCCGTGCATCCACGAAACTTACAAAACAGGTATCATTTGGCAATTGGGCGATTGTATGCTATGTGTATGCTATAGGTATGATATATGTACGATGTATGTATGATATATGTATGATATATGTAGGGTCTAAGTATGATATGTATGTATGATACATGTATGATATATGTATGAAATATGTGGGATATATGTAGGGTATTTGCAATATACGAATAATATATGCACGATACATGTAGGATTTACGTATGATATTTGTAAGTTATGATATATGATATATGATATATGATTTATGATATATGATATATGATATATGATCTGTGGTTTATGATATACTATAAACGATATACGATATACCGTATACGATATACGATAAATGATATCTGGTATATGATATATGGTAAATGATATATGATATGTGCTATATGATATATGATGTTTGAAAAAAATATATGATATGTGTAAATAAATATATAATTATAAATTATATAGTATATCTATATATATGAGTGTGTCGTCTATCTTCCCACAAATTCCCAACACTGTGCGACACGCAGACCCAAAAACACTGCGTAAAAATATTACCGAACAACAATCTCACCAACACAACGCCAACAAAGGTGAACATTAAACATTAAACCAAATTGGCCGCTAGATTGAACCAACGCTGCATCGTCATGTTTGAAACTGTTGAACAAATCACAATTTCAAACTAAGAATTGAACTCGCGGAAAAAACTGCACTCAGGAAACATCTGAGGTGAACAACTGCGAATGAACAAGGTATCTCACGATGCGCACCCTCTCATCCTTTTGACACATCCCACATCATCCTCCTCAACATTATCACCCTCAACATCATCATGTACCTTCTCCTCAACATTGTTATTCTCAACATTGTCATCTTCCTCCCCCTTGACATCACCATCCTCAACATCATCATCCTCCACCTCATCTTCCGCAACATCATTATATGTGAAACAACAGCCGTAACGCGCGCTGTTTTGTGCCAAAAGGGCCTGGCAATGTGAAGTCAGACATGGTTTCATGTCTATGTGAACTGGAATGGATTCCTACACTCACGTCTCGTTTTGTG
>Ga0126342_10007404_pt1 | contig 19592 bp, 17 predicted proteins | sample Cyp1metagenome_FD_92528 | JGI IMG/M metagenome (GOLD analysis project Ga0126342, IMG submission 92528) | Coral microbial communities from Lord Howe Island, Old Settlement Bay, Australia - Cyphastrea 1 metagenome | ecosystem: Host-associated > Invertebrates > Cnidaria > Coral ... | reverse complement strand
GAGATGGCACGAGATGGCACGAGATGGCACGAGATGGCACGAGATGGCACGAGATGGCACGAGATGGCACGAGATGGCACGAGATGGCACGAGATGGCACGAGATGGCACGAGATGACAAGAGATGGCACGAGATGGCACGAGATGGCACGAGATGGCAAGAGATGGCAAGAGATGGCAAGAGATGGCAAGAGATGGCAGGAGATGGCAGGAGATGGCAGGAGATGGCAAGAGATGGCAAGAGATGGCAAAAGGAACAAACTGGACCAGACATCGGTAGACTCTAAGACTCGCTAAGAATCCTTTGCTCTGGAAGTTGCTGATGCATTGGGGGCATATTGAGGGCATATTGAGGGCATATTGAGGCATATTGAGGGCATATTGAGGCAGAGTGCCAGTGTTTCAAAATGTTGCTCCACAACTCTGTGGCATCCCGTGACTGTGATTTGAGGCAGACTTCGCCTTATTCCTGCAGGAGTCTGGTCGGCAGAAGGCACGTGGTTTCAATATTCTTTGAGTGTCGATGGTTAAAGTACGTTAAAGTACGTTAAAGTATATCAAAGTCAATGTTAGACAAGACTTCAGCCGGAAATAGAGCTCCGCAACACAGGCAGACCCGCAGAATCCTGCAGACATTTGCAGGAACTTTTGGACCTATATGCCCTTGATCTAGCTGGAGCTGTAGATTGGAGCGACAGTGGTGAGGAGCCATGCAGAGCTGAGCAGCGGATATGCTGATTGCTGATGTATTCTATGCGTTCTATGGAATGACAGTGCCATGCGGAGCCATGTCGATGTCGAGTCGATATCCGCCAGGCACGGCCGGCTTGTGTCCCTTGCGCCGATAGAAGTTGCTCATCAGAAAAAAACTGTCGTGTCGTAGGTGCAGCTGAAGTGCAACATTGATCAACTATATCAAACTTGAATTCCCGAACTTTGTCGCACTCTGAATTCAAAAACAAGCTTCATGACTGAGATTGAAATCTACAGTAGTTTGTTCTATTCTGCGGCCCAGCTCGCAGTGTTTACCAATATGTTGTAAATTGCTGGCTCTAAAAGGATGCATAGACAAGCTGTTTGGATTGGCCAAGGAAACAAACTCATTGCATCTTGTCTGCACTTCCTCAGAGAAGGGAAAGGTCTGACGTTGGACCATGTTGTACCTCTAAGATATTCTAAGATCCTTTTGATTTTCCTGAAGGACTCCCGGATTTGTCGTTAAGCAGAGCCTGAGGATTGCTGTTGCAAACTGATCGAGGGATTGGAGTCATCGTGGGAGGAGAGCTGTTTTTGCCTTTGATCCAGTTTGCAAATCTAACAGTGGACTATGACATAAGTGACATAAGCGACTAGCTTCCTGTTCATTGTAGTTCATTGATATACCAACTGATTTTCCTTAATCTTCATTCATAAATATTCATGGCATGTTGACCCCTACACACATCTCTGTGGCCACAGTGTTTTGATGTTGCTGAACTGCATTCACCTGTACAGCTGCAGGAATATCAAACTTCACCCGAAGGTTTGGGAAACTTCGACGATACCCAAGAGTGGATGCCGCAACTCGTTCAGCAAAAAACGGTTATCCGAAGTCTTTCAGATTTGTAAAGCATTTGTAAAGCTAAACTAAGTTAAAGCTAAACTGAGTTGATCTAAGTTGATCTAAGTTGATCTAAACTGATCTAAACTGTTCTGTCGCTGGAAAAGATCAGGCACGATCTTCCAGCTCCAGCCATCCTGGAAGAGATCCAGAAAAGTTCAGCACTGAGCTGTGCGATCAGGTCATCTCAGGTCATCTCAGGTCATCTCAACGGACCGCCCAGTTTATTGATGTTGATTTTGGGGCGGAGGTCATAGTCATAGTCCATAGTTTAATGGTCCATAGTCCATAATAGTCCATAATAGTCCATAATAGTCCATAATAGTCCATAATAGTCCATAATAGTCCATAATAGTCCATAATAGTCCATAATAGTCCATAGTCATAGTCCATATAGCATTTGTCATATCGAGTCATATCCGAAGGTTTCTGATCCCTCACCCAAGCACCCAAGTCCTTGAGGCGACGACTCACGGAAAGTCTCCAAGGACCATGCCAACTACGCCGCTCAGCTCCACCGGCTCTCAGCGTCTTCACAGACCCCTGTATTTAGGCCGCTGAACTTAGGCCTTCTCTATAGCTGCAATGGTTGGCATCCACGTAAGCGTGGCTCCTTTGGCGATGTTTACATTACGATGTTTCCATATTATGTTTCCATTAAGCAATTACATCATGTAATTACATTATGTATTATATTGCACTGCTTCATATTAATTCCATGTTTGCGTGGCCTTGATGACTTCGGTGAAGTTAGTTGTTTTTGTGGATGGTGTGCTCCCTGCGCCCCTGAGCCAGAGAATACTGAACCATCCTGAACCTATTCTGCGATGTTCTGAGGGTTCTGCCATGTTTGGTTCAACTTTGCCAGAATATTGAATTGTTCTGTATTTATTTATAGCATATGATAATATATGCTTACACACGCGCACGCACACACACATATTATGTATGTATATATGTACGTACATACACACCGTGTCACATGCTTGTTTTCCTTGAACCCTTGGGTGATCTTGGGTGCCTCTAGTGCAGTTTGGCCATGAAATTGCTTAAAAAACCTTGGCAACAAGCTCTGCGTGACAGGTTTGCTCTGATCTTATCATGACCTGGGCAAATGAAGCTGCTGGTAGTGAAGAAGCCTGTGCGGAAGCATTCCATCAGCGCCTGCCTTGGTGACCTGGCCTGCATTGTACTTTAAATCGCTAGGCCACTAAGTCACTAGGCATCATTTGGATCCATTTGGCAGAACTTGGCTCTTGATTCCTGATCCCTTGGGGCAGTTATGACCAGTGCTGAGCAGTTGGATGAGTGGCCGAAATGGAAATCAGACCTCTTCGGACATGTTCTTCAAGTACATGAATCTAAAGCGACATTGCAACTTTTTTTTTCTCCATGGTTTTGGTGCACTGGGTTGGTGTTTTGTTGCGAGGCTGGACTTCGAAACCTGTATCCAGGAGCAGGTCCGCCTTTTTCCTGTGCCGCCAATTGGATCGGCTTACAGCCCACAGACATGCCACCTGGCTCCGAAGGTCAAATAATGTCAAATAATGTCAAATAATGTCAAATATATTCAAATATCATCAAATAGGAAAAAACATGTGAGTTCATGCTAACACATTCTCAATATATTTGGGACTGAGAAGAAATAGAGAGAGAGAGAGACATCATCTTAAATCAAGATGCTGAGTGACAAGCCCCCTTGCTACACCTAGCTCAGGTCTCGACAAGACCTTTTTCATCGAGGAGTTTGCTCCACGTTTATTCTCCGAAGTTCGCCGCCACATGTCCAGATTGGACCAATGAGTGGATCTTACGGCAAACTGTTCACGGCTATCGAGGAACTATGAGGAACTTAAACTTGTGGAATCTTGTGGATCTGGCGCCGAGGATACTCTGGCATCTCCAGTGCAGCCTACTTTGACTCAGTTTGCCGTACAGACTTCGAGTTTATTGCGCCGCCTGGCTTGAGTGACGTCACATCTGCACACATGGGGCGCAGGTGAGACGCGTAAAGCTTATCCAACCAAGGTTCGGCACGAACTCAAAAAGTGGCGAATTGTTCTTCTTTACATACGACCATCAGCATCCTGGCCTGCATAGCAATCGGTTTCACAATCCAACCAGTGGCATCGTTGAACCCCACAGAAGCAAATGCGGCAGCACACTGTCGTAGCTGTCGTAGCTCAGACAGATTCAGACGTCAGGTATCTTATCAAGACAACATCTGAGATGGAGGCCAGGGCCGCCAGCCTTCAGGGCCTTGTCACGGGGGCACGAAGTAGCAAAGACTTTCCTGATTTTTCCTGCACCGGTCAATTGATAGAGCTGGATCACCAGCACACGTCTTGCTACATCTTGCTACCCTAGAAGATCCTAGAAGCTATTGGCGGTAGGTTTCCCATGTTTAGCGCCCCCTTTGCTTGACACTTGTTGGAAAGTTCCAGCCAAAGCTACAGATTGTGTCAGGCGCAGACTTTGGTCCGAATGTTGCCCAGCTACCTAGACAGGCCTGCAAAGATGCGACAGTTTGCAGACATTTCGCTTCAAGTCACTTCTCTTTTGAGTGCAAGGCTGCAGCAAGAACCCCGGAGTTTGCTGGGCCGATATCTGGGGCTGTACCGAGTTTCTGTGCTGAATTTGGGGAAGTGATGCAGACACATAAATGGCTTACTGTAGGGGAGACGAGAGCATGATGAGTATTGAGCAGACTGCCAGCTGAATTCGAGCTTCAGGAAAAGTAGGAGGAGGATCTGAATCCAATGCACATTTATATACATTTATTAGATCCATTGATTGCTTATTCATTCAATTTTATTCATAGATTCATATTTTGGGGTGTAACACGGTACGGGTTTCTGTTTAGTTTGGAATCTTGGGTGTCCTGGGGACTTTGGCATTCGATTCAACCATTGATGTTCAGGTCCACATGGAAGGCGATCAGTCCAAACTGTTCTTTGTCATGCGCTCTGTCACCGCGTGCCTGCCTTAAAAGCCTCAGTGGAAATAATTGGAAAGATGATGAAGCATGTCAATACAGATCCACCTGGCAATCAAAGGATAGACGCAAACTGAGGCACAACCTGGGTATTTCCCACACGTTTCTTGGCTGAGCAATGGCATTCCGAGTTTGAACTTCTAAGCGGTTTGCATGAAGTCGCCGCACCATCCATGCCATCACAAGATTGCAGTCACATATTCTACATCATTCTGCTGGCTGCAGGGAAGAAATTCAGCTGAGTCTAGTCAAACTCAACATGTTTGCACAGTCCATGAAAATTTGAGGAGGATGGCGGTGTGTGCAGGTACGACATCAAGGGCAGCGTACGGAACCGCAAAGCAGAGTCACATGATTCTGTGGGGAAGGACTTGAACTTTGATGAGGAGCCATTCATTCAGAAATGTCGCGAGAAATACAGGGAAGTCTTTTTTTTGCGTATACTGTGCGCATTCAAATACATAATTAAATACCCACACACGCATACGTATATATATATAGAGATAAATATAGATAAATATAGATATGCATACACAATATATTTACATATCAAGTACAATTATAAAATATATACACATATAATATATACACAGTTAATCACAGTTATGTGATGTTCTGTGCGGTGTCACCAGATGTCGTGTTCGTGGCGAAGGAGATGGGCACCTCTTTGCAGCTGCCGCCTGAGGTGGCTGCCGAGGTGCCAGCTCCCCCTACCATGTGCAAAATTAGACTAACAAAATCTAATAGATACTGTAGATATTTGTAGATATTGTAGATCTAGATGTAGATATATAATTATATAATATTATATAATATGTACTTGAAGATCTTGAAGCATGCACACCAATTTTATCCAAAACATGCCGTGTACATGAGCTAAACGTGGCTAAGTTGCAAGGTTTTGCACTTGCCATGACCATGTTGGCTAGGTGGCTGAGGTCCACGAGATGGATTTGGAATTGCTCCAGGAAATTGGATCACGGGATGTCAAGATTGTCAAATTGCTATGAGTTTGATCCAAATGGCATGGATAAGTTGCAGATTTGTATTGCATGGATGCATTCCCTTCACAGCATTTCATGGCTGTCGTAAACGCACAGCGGGAAATGCCAGCGGGCAGGAGTTCCGAATCATGGACTTCTCGCTGTTGTTGCAGCTACTTGGAGAAATCAGATTCTGAAACCGCTGAACTGCAGCAGCACAGCAGTGGATTGCACTTGTCCTCCATCATAGAACTTTGATGAATTCTTGAGAATGGCTTGCTTTCAGCTTTCACCTCACAATCATCCAAGGATTCATGATACGTCTGGAACTTTTCGGGATATCAAACCTTCTTGCAGTGTGCCTTGCCTCAACGTTATTGGCAGAACTGCCTCACTAAGCGCAGCCTGTGACCCGCTGGAAGGTTATGCTCAAGACGAGGGCAAAACGCTCGTGGCGATACGGGCTACCCCTTCTCAAATTGTCGTTTCGGAAGAAGCGAAGTTCAAGGCGTTTGAGCCACAGCTGCAGTATGAACTACTGTAGGTTAAACTTGCCATGTTTTGTGCTGAAATGTGATTTGGCCAATTGTTCTGTTTGCTGTTGTAGATATGTGTAGACAGTAATGGCTGTTCATGCGTCCAAGGAAACCTACCGTGGCATCGTGTTCATGTGATGAGAATGCTCAAGTTGCTCAAGCTGGAGGACACGAGGCCTGGCAGTCCCAGGTCCCGTGAGCATCAGGCTGTGTATTTGTCATTTGCCATTAACCTGTCCCTGCAAGTTGTATGATTGCAATTATAACTATTCAATTGATATCAACTGATTGTGATGATATAACATGATGATGATCGACCACAAGACTACGCACACACACACACATGCTGAGACGCGGCGTGTCACGGCACATATACTTTTGCAATCATGTGCATACGTAATTAATTATGTGATTACACACGTATATATACGACGCACGTTGAATGTGGTAAAGCTTTTGGACAATTCTACCACAACCTTGTCTTCATCTGCCTGAGCAGGTGAAAGTGCGAGCCGGGTCTCAGGCGGGTGCTTGGACTCGCCAAGGTGGGGTGACAGATGGGACCTTCCAAACTCTCACCAAGACTTCTAAGAAATAGCAGCATCAAGAGAAAACAGGACATACTGTACCTGCGGTACCCAATGTGCTACTCTCCTCGCCAAGCCACTTAGAGGTGCCTTATGTTGTCTTTTTTCCCCTCAACCAACAGTACACAACACGTCCCATGTCAGGCACTCTTTCAACTTTGCACAGCAGCTTCACTCCGACGCGACAAAGCTGGATGCCGAACAACGGCACTTTGATCCGGAAGGATGGCACCATGGTGCCGGAGCCTCAGACCACCCTGAGTCATTGTGCCAAGACTTAGTGGATATTTTTGGACCATTTTTAGATATTTTGGGACCATTTTGGATTGTGCCAGTTGTCATTTGATTGTCATCCCATTGTTGCGGAATGTTGCAAGATGTTGTAAGAAGTAGACTGCCCGTGACTGCAAGGTACACCATGGGACTGATCGACATGTTGGTCCCCTTCACAGCGCATCTTGACCTTGTGATCGATGCTTTGTATTCCTGTTGGTTTGTTGGCACATTCCCATGGCCGAAGAGTTTCAAGATGTTCCAAGGTACCCCAAAATGCAATATGTTGGGATGGAGTTCCTCACCTGTGGCCGTGGAACCGAAAGCAGCCGGGTACCGCCTGATTTCTACTGCGCCTTGGGCTCCAATTAGCTTCGTTTGACGGCCAACTGCTCTGTGACGTTCCGCATCCAAGGGCCGGATCCTTGTTGTGCAGCTGTGAGGTGAGAGACAGATCGAGAAGGTCCACACCATGTGCGATCAGGAGACACTGGAGACTGCGTTGCCACATCAACATGCATCAATTGTTGTGACAACTGTTGTGGCAATTTTCAGTTTGATCAGGAGTCGCCCTTCGAGGACTGAGCAAGATGCAGCAAAACCATTGCGGCCAAAAGGCTGCAAACACTGTTTTATTGACTGCTATGTATCCAATTATATAAGCATGTGAATGTAACGGGATGTATATGATGCTATATACTTATGCAATCTTATGTCAGAATATAAAGTTACTATTGATGGGTTGTGAGCTTACAATTACGTGTCGCAGACCAAACAGTCCATAAGCTATAAACATTATTATGGTAGGTTGATAGACTGATCGATTCGGGTAGAGTAGATTAGACCAAATTACAGCAACATTTCGGCATGTTACGATTACGATGTCCCACACAGTGCATTTAAATTTCATGAAGCATTCCCTTCAGGCTAGAGTCGGACGGTTGATTGGCAATCTGACATGCACATGTTGATTGATTTTAAAGCCTACAGCGCAGTGGATGTAATGTATATGTGATGTTGGTGTAACCTAAACATACCTAAACGCGGGCCAGAAGGTGGGTCGTCCACTTGGAAAACAGGAGTTGATCATTACAATCAACTGGTCCTGCCATGAGTCACACATAGTCACACTGTGCAGACTTCCAAATCTCCCAGTCAATGATGCGGGACAAGGAGCCCCATGGAAGTCCCCATCGAGTGTCTTATATCCGCGGAGAATTCCTCATCGTTGCAAAGAAGGGCCTAGGGCAATCGCACCACATGGACCATACGTTTGTCAATGTTTGTCATATGCCATTTTGGCCCAAGCGGAAAACTCAGAGCATATATCACATTGACGGGCTGCAAAAATGGCAGGCGGGATCTCACCAGGGACCTTTGGAATACCGGAGATCTTTAGAGTTGACTGAGTGGAGTGGATGCAATCCATTGCTGCTCGACAGGTGAGGCACCAAAGGCTGCGGGCCAGCTGCCCGGGACCAACATGCTTTCTGCATGTCTTTGGACGTTATAGGTTTGGGAAGGTCAAACAGTGTAGGGTCCCTCCAAAATAGTTGGCCAAGGATGGCCCTTTTGATTGCCTTTTAGAGTACCATAGAGTACCTCATGCCTTGATGCCTAGGATCTTTTTACCAGTCCAGCTTGAATGAATTGAGTCGTCCGTTCTCCAGTCCTATGCTTCTGATATCTTCTGATGTCTTCTGATATGTGATTTCAGTTTAATCTTAGTTGCAGAAGGAACCCGAAAAATCCTGAAAATCACATAAGATCAAGTTGAAACCGCAAGTCTGTGGTACGATATTGTACGATGGATGCCAGTCGAAGAAGACGGTCAAGAAGAGCAAGCAGCCCGTGCGCTTGTATGCCAAGGGTGTCATCTTGGGCTGCTTGATTGAGCACAGTTGATTGATCTCATGGCACTTTCCAGCACATCAATCTCTACAGCTTTCTGCGCCTCGGAGACTGAGGCTACAAGCGCAGCAAGTCCAACTGCTACGCCAACTGCACCCTGCTGAAGATCGACGGTGTTCGCACCAAGGTCTTTCTTTGCAAGCACACAATCATACATTTCCAATCATTTCCAATCATTTCCAATCATTTCCAATCATTTCCAGACATTTCCGTATTGCCACGAAGACCTTGCTGCTTTTCACTTCAGCTCTATATAGGATTCGGACTCCGCGAGGCTTTGTTCTGACTCTGGGGTTGGTCGATTTTCCAGGCGGACACGCAGTTCTACGTTGGAAAGCGGGTCGCATATGTCTACAAGGCCACTTTGAAATATTTGACATCCCAGGAAGCAAAGATTGGAATGCTTAGATTAGATCCGCCAAAATAATCCAAAATAATCGCGAGCACATGTCTGCATTACCATGCGTAGCAGCAGCTGCAAACAATGCCATTGCACGACAATAGTTGCAAATAGTTGCACCCACACACACACACACAAAAAAAGAAACAATAATGACATATGATATCATATAATGACACTATAATGACACTATAATGCATTAAGGTCTTCTAGGTAATTTATAACGACCTCACTGCGACCTCACTGGAATCATGGTCAGTAAGAGGAACCATCCTCAAATAGCATTTCAGATTAACGAAATATTACAATTTAACCAGGGATACCCAGGGCCTTGCCAGAAGAATGCGTTGTTACTCTCCCAAGCAAGGCCAAGAAGGAGATCCAGAACAGCAAGTTCAGAGTGATGTGGGGCAAGGCCTTGAGACGCGCGTTCCCCCCCTCCACCATTCAAGTTCAAAATAGTGAAACATCCTCTCTCTCTCTAATATACAGTAATATTATATAATCGATATCGAGAGTATATATATTTTTGTATATATATATGCACATGAAACCTACACAGTCATTATACATAAATCCATCCTGATTAATCCATCATGCCATCGAATCCAGGTTAACAGCGAGCACAGGCGTTTCGCAAAGCTTTCACCGCTGTCAAACATGTGTGGCAGTCCAGGTGCGACGGTCCCACGGCAATTCTGGTGTGGTGCGGGCGAAGTTCTCCAAGAACATTCCTCCCAAGGTGCGTTTGGAGCACCTGTATGCACCTGTCATTATTGCGCAGAAATCCACACGTTTGCCCAGACTTCACGCCTGTCGCACGAAATTTGCCTCTCTTACAAAACACAGGGCCATTGGCGGAGACTCATTTGATCCTATATGCATCAACCACTTTCAGGGTGGCTGCTTTAGGTCAAACAAATTGTTGACAATTGAAAACCCGTCGGCCAGTTGGTACAAGATCATCAAATTATTGAGTAATAATAATATATAATGATAATAGTTTTCAATACATACATACATACATACATACATACATACATACACACATACATGTACGTACGTACGTACACACACACATATATATATATATATATATATATATGTACGTATGTATACATATATATATTATATACATTATATTGCATGATTATATGTGAAAAGCGAGGTGGCAGATTAGAGCTCGTATCACTTGGGGCATCGCACATTTCCAACATGCAGCAAATTCCATGTTGCCTCTTGGGCGAACGTTTGGACCATACTCATTGTCTAAACTGTGTACAATACAGACAGAGTTGGACAGATCTGCCCCTTGTGGGCATGCAACGCAGGATATGAAAGTGAAAGTGATCATTAATCATTATTTCGTCATTATTAATGACATTAATGATCATAACATTGATGTCAGTATTATATAATAGTAATGCATGCACCTTACAGATCCTTACAGATCCTTCTGCCACTTTTGGACATCTTGTAGCCATATTGACAGGCTTTCGGCGCTGCCTGCCGAGTGATGCTGTATCCAAGTCCCTTGGCATTTGACGCCAGTAAGGTCGGTGCGCTTTGTTCATGTTTGTTCAATTGGATGGATTCCTTGGACTGAGGCAGCATCTGAGAATGCCCTGCGATGATAGTTGCTCTGTGTGCAAAAATCTCCAACTGCTCGGTTTGTCGAAGTCTTTTTGCCACCGCTAGCTGGGTATTGGCAATGCGGCCAACCTGAGATCACCTTGAGCTGCTCAAGTCCCGTCAGGCATTTTGAATTCTTCAAGTTTAAGCGCCGCACAATGATTTTTCAATCAAAAGACCCCGCAAGATGGCTGATGACTTCCGTGTGTATTGTTCTAAAGCATGTAGCTAGCGCAGCATCCCTTGCGATAAAGGACTCTACCTCTAGAATGTCTGAGCCTTTCTGAACGGATCGACTACAGATGACACTCACGACATCACCCTGGATGGATGTCGTTTTGGCTCCAGTGGGTGCCGGTCTTGGTTCCTTCTTGGTTCCTTCTCCGTTGATTCGCCTGGCTCGCGCAGCTTGACGTGAGGCTGAGACATGTTAAGACGAGCCTTATTCGAATGCTGTGTGCCTGGAAATACATACAATTAGTCTTCGACAGATTCGACAGTTCCCCATGTAGTAAGTAGATCCAAGTCCAACCATACCAAACCATCATCGCATGCATCTGAGTTGGAATCAGACAGAGCCAGAACATGCCAGACATGTAATTCCAACATGCAATGCTGGATTCTGAAAGATGTTGAAAGATGTTGAAGGGATGATGTGATGGATTTCAATTTGAAGCGATTCTCCAGGCTGTATTTGCAGGCCAGGGCTGGATATGTCGATGATACTCGCTGCAGCATACTGCAGCGAGGCATTCAAGCCAGCATGCTTTGTTGACCGAAATTGTCTGGATTTAGTCTTGTAATATCTTGTTATAGTTTTTTGAAATAGTTTTGAAATACATAGCATAGCTTTGTTTGGACGCTTTTTGCCAATCTTTTCATTCTGTGCGGCCTCGTTTTGGGTGTCAGGGCACCGTCAAGCCACCATTGCACTCGTCATTTGGATCTGTTTGGCTCAAGCTGATTGCTCGATTGTCATTCTTGGGCCAGTCCTTCTGAAAAGAGTGCCTCAGTCGCAAAGTCTGGTGAATCAACATGGATCACATGATAGTCTCTGCTTGCTTTATCCTCAAAAATCAGTGTGGAATATTGAGAAACCATCTATATACCACTGTTTATGTCTACGTAAGTATATATATATATATTATAGAAGTGTCACATCCGCTTTAGCTTTGAATTTGCAGCTGTTGGGCAAATCGTTGGAAGCGCCAGCAGAAAAAAATTGTCACACCTCAGCATTGAACATATGATTGAATATCATAGACATCATATGCCTTTCATGACCTGTCGGCGCCTGTCGGCAAGGCTTTTTGGAGAATGGCTGAGGAGGCAAAGGTCGAAGAGAAGGACAACTTCGATGTGGGTCCGCTGTGGTGGTCTCAGGAATCAACTGTATCCAATCATTGGTATGATTGATGTTGATGTGGGTTGATGTTGGATGTTGGTTTCTTTAGCATCGCTGCATCCGAATTCATCCGAATTCGACTTGGATCTAATTGGTATTGGAAGTCTTCGAATGTGTTGGAACATGTTGGAATGACCATATTCAGCAGATGTCAAGAGGCTGCACAATGAAGTTTCAAATGCCTCGAGCAGTTTTGGGAGAGGTTTGTTTTCCGCCATGGGCTGTGGCTCGGATTGCAACCAAGCCACCCTTGGCTGGTGCCGACACCACCTAAACATCCAAAGAACATGCTTGTGCATGAAGAGCCGGTGGGCTGCATGTTTCCGATAGAAAGATTTTGATCGTGATTTGAACACTGACTTCGCCAGCAGGGTGTAGTAAGCCACACTTTTTCCCTCTAGGCACTCAGTCATGCAGGCTGTCACACTGCATTGTGTGCTAGTGTTGCTAGGTTTCAAATCTGACACACAAACCAGGACAGGAGAAGGCACTAGAATCAGCACGATCAGCATTCCTCAAGTCAAATTGAAACCGCGCCTGTAGTTTCAGCATGTTTCAGCCCACAAGAGGAACAAGAGGATCAAGAGGAGAGATGCAGATGCATGCTGCAAATGCATGCTGCATAAGTAGTCCAATATCCCATGGACGTAGCATGAAGTAGCACCTTGCAGATCTTGTAGAATCTAGCCATCCTAGCCTGTGCATGCCTGTGCCATGTGGGCAGAAGTATGTTCCGATGCAGGATTTGGATTGCAGGAGCGTGGATTTTGGGTCAGGGATCATGCAGTCTCAGAGGATGTTGCCGCAGAGGTGAGGGAAGAGATCCTCAAGTGCCACGAGGAAGGCCTGTTAAGCCAAAGCGGCAACAAATTGGCTGTTCGCTTGCCCGATGGCAACCGTGGTGGAAGTGTGTGCCAGAAGCGCAACGTTTTTGAGGCAGACCTCATCGTTGATGGAGCTGTGAATTGCCCAGAAGTTTTGGAGAAAAGCCCTGTGTTGGCAGCACTTCTGGCCCAAGAAGGGCAGCTTCGAAAGGCTTTTGGCAACTTGGGACAGTGGCTTCGCATTGATCGACTCGAACAAGCAAAAGTGCAGGTGAACACTAGCAGTGGTGGTGCCTTTCCATGTCATTTTGATTTGCCAAGTCAAAGTGGTCAAGGGGCGAAGCGACTTCTGACAGTGTTGCTGTACTTAAATCCACAATGGGTTGATGGTAATGGCGGGGAGGTTGAGGTTCTACCCTTCCCGTTTGCCAATACAGTCCTTCCGCCCTTGAACAGACGTTTTGTGGCATTCTCCTCGTGTACCACGCTTCATCGGGTGCGGCCTTTTTTTGGAACGAACCGAGTTTGTTTGAACCTGTGGTTCGAAGGAGAAGCAGAGATACCGTTTCCAGCACCTTTGGAGGCAGATCGTTTTGACCACCGTGTTTGCAACATTGTCAGGATTCTCCGACAACGCCCTGCTGAGCTGCGAGCATTCTGCAAAGTTTGGTACAGTGACACTATGGTCCAGTCATTGCGAGATGCGTTTGAGGAATGTCAGGCCTGTCGGGGTTTCATTTCCAAACTGAAAGCACAGCGGTCAAGGGATGACAAAACAACATGTCTGACAATACAGGACCATACAGGACCATACAGGACCTTACGGGACCCAAGTTCTGGGATGTCAGAATCAGTCAAGTGCAAAGGCAGATCATATTCTGGTTTCTCTCACGTTGAGCAGAACTGCTTTTGTTTATGAGGTCACCCATTTTAGTTATTTCAGGGAGAAACTTGGCTGCCCACCCCGCGCCTCTATGGCACACAGACTCTGTATGCTGACAACTACTAGTAACTAGTACATGGGGATGGGTGATGCATCCCAGATGCCAGCCGTCTCCAATAATCTCTCATAATCTCTAGTCAAGATAGTCAAGTCATCTCTAGTCATCTCTATTCAGTGGGCCACTAAAGTACTTGTTAGCCAGCAACGCAGAGCCGAACCGCACAATGTATTATATCTACATTGTTAGATAATATCTTTATATGATCTTATATGATAATATCTTTATATGATATTATATGATTATATGATTATGATTAGATAATGTTATGATTATGATTATAGGATATTATAGGTGATATATATATATATACTTGTATATTTGACGTCGAAGGAGAGATGACCTGATCTATTTGCTCTTGTCAGGATCTTGATGCAGCAATAGATCTCCACGTGGAAGAGATGACTGCCATCCAATCGCGAATTGCGAAAACAACAATGGATGTGCTTGAAGAGTGTTTTCCCCTCAAGAACTTGCAGAGAGAGGAGGCAGAAGATGCTGAAGCTGCAGAACTTGTCGATCTATTTGATGGTCTTTGAAGGTTTCAAACCTATGATCGAACCGAGTCAGTGTACAGCAATATCCCGTTGCGACAAGCGTTGCTGACCCCGTGGCTTTACCCGCTCCCACCATTTGCACATTGTCTCAGAGGGTCACAGACTCCCTGCAAGTAGCCAGAGAGTAGCCAGGGTCCCAGGGACACCTGGCGTCAAAGGCAAAGGTAGGCCATCTAGGGCACAGAGTTTCATCTGATGATGATGATGGATCAGACAACTGTTCCAGGAGTCGTGCAGCAGGGAGAAAAGCTGCAGGGTGACGGGTGGCCATGCCTGGGAAAATACTCAATGCTTACTCAAAGCTTCAAATTGCAGTGCAGCGCCTTGCAGAAAGGCATGCACAACACTGTGCATGTGCATGCTGGAACTTGTAGTTCGTGCAAGGCTATTGACATTCATGCTGAATACATCTTAATACTCCTCAGCCTCCAGAGACATCCCCTTGCCTTTGCAAGCCTCTGAGGTCTGTTTTGCAGAAGTGCGTCAAGGATAATTCTCAGGCGCTTTGGAGAATTATATATTATATATAATTATATACACATGTAAGAGCAAAGAAATCCAATAAAAAGTGTCATCATGGCAAGGTAATATGTCCCATGACGAATCATGAGGAGACATTGAGACATGATGACCTGATGAAACGAGACATGTCGAGGTGCTGATCAACTGCCGCAACAACCGCAAGATCTTGGCCCGCGTCAAAGCCTTCGATCGCCACTCCAATATGGTCTTGGAGAACGTGAGGCATGGCATGGCTAGGGCCTAGGGCCTAGGGCCTAGGGCCTAGGATAGATTGGCAGACTTTGGTAGAGATTTCCATTGAATTCCCTTGGGATTCCTGTTAGATTCCCATTGGATCCCCATTGTGATCTCTTTGCTTCTTTGGCCTTGCACTTGCTTTCGCTGGGACAGATCTGCCATCATGCTAAAGGGTGCTTTATTTTATTTTCTTTTGCATTCTTTTACGTTATGAATATGAAGCATTTTATATATTTTTAATATCATAACTAATAGCAATCAACTCAGTGTTTAAATTTCCGGCTGCTTGCAAAACAAGCAAAGCCTCACATTCCTTCATGACATTAACATGTCAACGCTTCTCGGACCCGTTTGCATCCTGAGCAATTTAACCAAGTTGCTCAAATTCTGACCTCCTGCTTGCAGGGAAATGTGGACCGAAGTGCCGCATCCTGCCTGAAATTTATAGAGCAAATGATGGTATGCTGAGATTGGAGGATATTGGATGGGTCTCAGACTGTCAGACCGACTTCTTGTAGGCACGGTGGGAAGAAGAAGGCAAAGCCCGTGAACAAAGACCGCCCCCGGTCTGCACCAACTTGAGCTCTTGGAAGGGATCCATGGAAGAACTGCGTTGCACACATTGGGATGTGTTGACAGATGTTGACCGTGATTAATGTTAGCCACCGATTAGTGTCATGGTACCCTATTGTGAGAATTGTTTGCTTCCTACTTGAGTATCTTGGTGATTGTGGGGGGGGAGCCTCTATTGTGAGATTTTTTTTTCAGATCCAATTTTTCCGGGAAGAGCTTTATCCACCTTTATAGACATGTTTTTAGGTAAAGCTGGTCCATATATATATATATGATATATGTATATACTTTAGAAGGCCATGTCCATGTTAAAGCCTTGAAAAGGCAAGGTTTCCCAAATAATTAGATGCATTATTAAATCCTTATTAAAAAACAGCACCCAGACAATTTTTCAAGGGGGTACCCCATGAGTGACCGAGATCCTCAAGAATGTAATTGTTTGGATGGTACCCTATTGTGCACAACAACTTTTGGGGTGAAAAAAAGCACAAAACCTTTTGCCCACCTTTCTTTGGGTAAAGCTGGTCCATTTACTTTAGAAAGCCATATCCATGTTAAAGGCTTGAAAATGCAAGGATTCCCAAATAATTAGATGCCTTATTAAATCCTTATTAAAAAAAACAGCACCCAAACAATTTTTCAAGGGGGTACCCCATGAGTGACCGAGATCCTCAAGAATGTAATTGTTTGGATGGTACCCTATTGTGCACAACAACCTTTGGGGTGAAAAAAAAACACAAAACCTTTTGCCCACCTTTCTTTGGGTAAAGCTGGTCCATTTACTTTAGAAAGCCATATCCATGTTAAAACCTTGAAAATGCAAGGATTCCCAAAAAATCAGATGCCTTATTAAACCCTTATTAAAAAACAGCACCCAAACAATTTTTCAAGGGGGTACCCCATGAGTGACCGAGATCCTCAAGAATGTAATTGTTTGGATGGTACCCTATTGTGCACAACAACTTTTTGTTTTTTTGTTTTTTGATTTGAAAGGAAAATCAGTTGAAAGTAGATTCAAATGAATTGAAAGTAAATTGGTGTCAATTTAAAGCCTTTATCAATAGATTTCTTTGAGCTTTAAAAGGAAAATCAATTGAACGTAGATTCAAATGAATTGAAAGCAAACTGATTTCAGTTGAAATCAGTAAACTGATTTCCATTGAAATCCTTTCTTAGCAAGATATATTTTTGATGTTTAAAAGGAAAATCAATTGAACGTAGATTCAAATGAACTGAAAGTAACTTGATTTCAATTGAAATCCTTTCTTGTCAATAGATTTCTTTGAGGTTTAAATGGCAAATCAATTAAAAGTAGATTCAAATGAATTGAAAGTAAATTGATTTCAATTGAAATCCCTTTCTTATCAATAGATTTCTTCGAGGTTCAAAAAGGAAAACCAATTGAACGTAGATTGATTTCAATCTAAAGCCTTTATCCATAGATTTATTTGAGGTTTAAAAGGAAAATCACTTGAAAGTAGATTCAAATGAATTGACAGTACTTTGATTTCAATTGAAATCACTTTCTTATCAATAGATTTCTTTGAGGTTTAAAAGGAAAATCACTTGAAAGTAGATTCAAATGAATTGACAGTACTTTGATTTCAATTGAAATCACTTTCTTATCAATAGATTTCTTCGAGGTTTAAAAGGAAAATCAATTGAACGTAGATTCAAATGAACTGAAAGTAACTTGATTTCAATTGAAATCCTTTCTTGTCAATAGATTTCTTTGAGGTTTAAATGGAAAATCAATTGAACGTAGATTCAAATGAACTGAAAGTAACTTGATTTCAATTGAAATCCTTTCTTGTCAATAGATTTCTTTGAGGTTTAAATGGAAAATCAATTGAACGTAAATTGATTTCAATTGAAATCCTTACTTAAGTTGACTACCCTAAAAATTGTTGAGGGGGGGGCGCAGAAAATTGCGAGTTATTGAGTATACTAAAATTGTTTGAGGGGGGGGCACCACACTTATTTTTGCGCCCAACATGATCCGGGATTTCTTTTTTGCCTTTTTTTCCTTTTGCATTTCTTCTTTGAGGCTTTATTAGCAAGATGTTCTTGCGTGGTGACTCCGTGACTCTGCAGCATTGGAGCGTTAAAAGAAGACTGGGCCCTGGGAGATGGCCATTGGAATCGTTGGAACACGTCATATGCATAGCCGTAGTGTTTTACACACACACACACGTTGTCTCGAGCATAAATGCATCGACACTGACAGGGTTACACATTGCATGCGCAGTATGATCATGTATGATCACAGTATGACTGGTTGGTGGTTTCAAACATTTTTTATTTTCCATACTATATGGATATATATGGGATAATCATCCCAACTGACTAATATTTTTCAGAGGGGTTGAAAACATTAACCAGATGATATACATTCTTACAAAATTGTTGTCGACCGAGTTGTCACGAGGTCATCCTTGTCCTGCGCAACCCCAAGTGAGAGTTTTGTGATGCGTGTGACATAGGTCACAACATGTCCAGCAATGTCCAGCAATGTCCAGAAGCATCAGCCAGCTCAGGCAGTTGCAAGCCATGCGATGATACAACTTGAAGTCTTTCACATCCATGTGTAACCTGCAATGTAGCAACAAGCTGCGGATAAACAGACCTGAAGGCTGCGTGATTCGGCACTTCATGGGGCAAATGTAGCGGTCTCCACCTGCAGGACTTATACCATAGAGCTGATGACATATCAGCCCAAAATATAAGTTCAGCAATCGGCTGTGACGTGCAGCAAGTCAACCTGACAGGGAGATGCAGGGCAAAACAATGCAAAACACATCGAAGTCGAGAAGCTGTGAATATGTTTGAAATATAATGAATATATATATATATTATATTGTTTATAAAATGATTATAATATATTATAATGTTGGCAAGTCGTTTGACTTCAAGGTCTCGCATCCTCGTTGGGTTTCATTACGCAGCTGATCGTCTGACCTGTAAGTGGAAAAGGGATGAAAAGGGCAGAGCCTTCGGGTCAACAATGGCGAGTCGGAGCGTCGTGGAAAGTCTCACCGTTAGGATGACGTGTTGACCTGTCTCGTTTTGCAGCTCGCATAAGCTCGCATAAGCTCACAATTCCAAGTAGGAAGTGATCCATTTTGAAATTGTGGTCCAACATGGTCCAACTTGGATTTTAAGGTGGAAGACTTGTACGGTGCCTGACGTTGAGGTTTGGCTGGGGGTATCTCCTAGGAACAGACCTGCCCAGGCAATCGCAACATATCGCAACCTTTGCTGAGTCTTAGGCAGCTTCGGAAATGCTGTGGGGGCTGTGGGAGGTCCATGTGCTTTACAGATCACGAAAGGTAGCCTAGGCTACCTGAGTTCTATGTACTTTAGTACTAGTTTAGTACTGGGGGAGGTGGGTGCTCCTTTCCCGGAAATTGAGAGCCGAGAGTCACGAACGGAGACCCCCCCCCATTCGATTCCCCCCTGGTCCGCATCTCTTTCTTTCTTTTTCTCTGACTATGTACTTACCTCCTTATCCATCTATCTATCCATGTATCTATCTATTTAGTTGTCTATCTATGTAT
>Ga0126342_10007403_pt1 | contig 19594 bp, 21 predicted proteins | sample Cyp1metagenome_FD_92528 | JGI IMG/M metagenome (GOLD analysis project Ga0126342, IMG submission 92528) | Coral microbial communities from Lord Howe Island, Old Settlement Bay, Australia - Cyphastrea 1 metagenome | ecosystem: Host-associated > Invertebrates > Cnidaria > Coral ... | reverse complement strand
ATGTCCATGTGCATTTCGACTTCGCAGGCTCGCAGGAAGTGCTTGCCCCGCGATTAGCGTCCGGCATTTTCCTTGTCAATTTCTGCTCAAAATGTCTGTTGTGACATGTCCATGTGCATTTCGACTGCGCAGGCTCGCAGGAAGTGCTTGCCCCGCGATTAGCGTCCGGCATTTTCCTTGTCAATTTCTGCTCAAAATGCCTGTTGTGACATGTCCATGTGCATTTCGACTGCGCAGGCTCGCATAGAATGCTTGCCCCGCGCGATTAGCGTCCGGCATTTTCCTTGTCAATTCCTGGTCAAAATGCCCGTTGTGACATGTCCATGTGCATTTCGACTGCGCAGGCTCGCATAGAATGCTTGCCCCGCGATTAGCGTCTGGCATGTTCCTTGTCAATTTCTGCTCAAATGCCTGTTGTGACATGTCCATGTGCATTTCGACTGCGCAGGCTCGCATAGAATGTTTGCCCCGCGATTAGCATCCGTCATTTTCTCTGTAAATTTCTGCACATTTGCCTCTTCTATCCTCTTGTGACATGTCCATGTGCATTTCGATTGCACAGGCTCGCACAAACATGCTGGCCCCGGGATGAGCATTCGGCCTTTCCCCTTGAAACAATCTGCGCAAAAAATGCTTCTTGTGTCAAGTCCATGTGCATTTCGACTGCGCAGGTTCGCACAAAGTGTGCTTCCCGGTCTTGGGATCCCTCAACATCATCCTCCTTGACATCCACATAATCATTTTCCTCTCCTCCTCCTCCTCCTCCTCCTCCTCACAATCATCATCATCATCATCACCACCATCATCATCATCACCATCATCGTCATCATCATCATCATCACCATCATCGTTATCATGATTTTCGTCATCAACATCGTCATAATCATCAACATCGTCGTCATCATTATTATTATCATCATCACCATCATCATCATCATGACCATTGTCAACACCACCACCACCAGCAGCAGCAGCAGCATCATCATCATCATAATCATCATCACCGTCCTCAACATCAGCATCTTCTTCCTCCTCCTCAACATCCACATCATCATCTTCCCCTCATCATCATCAAAATCAATATCATCATCATCATCATCACCATCATCAACATCATCACCATCATCAGCATCATGACCATCATCACCATCACCATCACCAACATCATCATCACCACCATCATCATCATATCATCAACATTAACATCATCAACATTAATTATAATACATTGTCTTTTTACTTCCCCCACACTGTTTGGGGTCTCTTGCCGGGATTTTTTTTTTCCGGGTAGCCTATTTTGAGACAAAGCCACTTGCCAAGTGGAAGACCTGTAGCTTGGGTCTGGACCAACATTGGTAGATGGGCATGATGGGCCATGGGAAAAATGCGATTCCTGTTTAGTAACTGGGCCTATAAACTTGTAAGCCCCCCCCAAAAAAAACAATCATTGCAATGGAAAACCCACCATTCAGCCATTCAATTCTATGTTTTTCCCAGCTAGAAACCTTGGTTTCCCAGCCCACCATGGTTGATTATCCATGTGCTAGCTAGTTAACATAATACTATAGAAGTTTAACTAACCAGTGGGACTTCCCAGAACATTCCCAGTATATTGAAAACGTTGATCTTCTATCCCTGTGCCGGCTAATTCACCAACAAAGCATGGCCCATCTAAGTACTGGAATCACTGGATACCTGGTGTCAATCAGCGAAACAACAAAAACAATCAAAAATAAAACGCTTCTAATCACTTCCCAACTTACATGTTCAAATTAGGGCTTACAATACAGAACAATGCTCAGTAAAACCACTGCCAGTGCAATTTACTGCAGGCGTTGACGGGTGCGAAACAACGGATCGACCATCTACTGTGCGACGCGGATGAAATGTGTTGCTGGGGTGTGGATTGGAAGCGACCTATCGACGTGACTAGGGCCATGGGGTTATTGCCAGCATGGCCGCTGCACAATAACTATCGAATCATGGCGAGTTTTGGTGTTTGGTGTTTGGTTGCTATGTGTACCACAAGGGGTGCTATGTAATGCACTAGGTTGAACACCGAACATCCATTCGGAAACGGCAGAAAAGCACACTCCTATGTCTAAAAAAAACTCTACAAGTGCATGGTACAGCTCTTGATGAGTATTCCTCAATGATTTAAAGGAACATGCACAAGCAAATGCCCAACATAAATTTCAGGCAACATGGCACAATTGCTTCATTGTTTTCATTGTGTCCGGTTTGAAAGTGCAGAAAATCAACTTAAGGGGTTCCATTCTTCTGGGTTGCCATGTGCTGGTTGATCCATGTCTTCAATCCCCTGAGCATTCACATGTTGAAGTCTTCCATTGAACTTAACAGGATAAATGACCCATGTTTCCCAGTTTCCCCCAACTTATCGACCTATCTGACCAATGTACCCAGTGCCGCCTTACCTGGTCATGGCCAGGCTATGGACATAAAAATGGCACCCCGAAACCCCTATGTTGTCTTTAAACATGTCCGTCTTATTTCAAGCCAAAGCTGTTTAGCTCATATTGTCATTATGTTGGTTATGTTGCATTATACTTCCATGGTGGTTGGTTGGTTTGATTTGTCTTGTTTGATCTGCTTTGTTCTTGGTGAATCTTCCTGTTTTGCTGGGCAACTTTTGTCCAACTTCCGGACCTCCCCCCAAACGAACACCATGCTGAGCGTCGCGAATTCCGGCGCGGAATGGTTCCAGCGCCATGAGGTGAATGCAATCAGCCGCCCAACAGTGAGATTGCTGCTGAAACAACAAATCACTCGGCTCATTGAGTTGGTTCATGGGAAAAATCTACAGGAATCAAGGGGTGTACCATGGCTTGACAGCCGTTTCAAGGGGGGTTCTTGTACATGTTCACATCAACCAATTCTGGGAAAGGTTTTTTTTTATCAGTTTCTTCATATCTTTTTCCATGAGCCTTCGGAACCATACTTCACACATATCACATATGTATTTTAGTTTGTACAAGTATGACTCTCTAGCTGTATATCTAGACCTATAGCTCCCTATCTATCTATGTCTATCTATCTATGTCTATGTCTATCTATGTCTATCTATGTCTATGTCTATCTATGTCTATGTCTATCTATGTCTATCTATGTCTATCTATGTCTATCTATCTCTATCTATGTCTATCTATGTCTATCTATGTCTATCTATGTCTATCTATGTCTATCTATGTCTATCTATGCATCTATCTCGACCTTTCCCTCTACCGTATTCTATTCTACTCTGTTCCATGCAGACTTGACATCGCATTTGTTGCTCTTGAGTTGGGCGAAATCGCAAAAGTTCAGGATCGCGCTTTCCAAGCAGACGTTTGACCGCTCCTGAGCGGCGCGCAGCATCGCATCCAAAAACCGATTCGGGAAATTGGGAATTTCTTAAAATGGGAGGGGATCCCGCCCAAACACATCCAAAAACCATACGTTGCAATACTAAGTCATGGTCTTTTGACTTGGATGATTTGGGGTACCCCTATTTTAGGAAACGGCAATTTAGTTGTGCTGATGATTGAGAGCCACATGGGGTCACAAGACACAGAAGCAGCCATAGGATGCCGTAGGGAAAAAGACAAATGTCCGGCAGATTCCCGAACTGGTAAATGAAACGTGATGTGAACTAAAGTATACAATAATGATTATCATAATTTTCGTATTGTGGGGCCTTCTTAAAATGGGGGACTCCCCAAACCAAAGTTGAATACAAAGTCCTAAGTCATGGTCTAATAACTTGGATGATTTGGGGGTACCTGACCGAGGGACTCTTGAAGAGGGTGAAGCTGCTGAATTTCATGCCTTGGGAAGCGAGTGCTGGCAGTGCCTCCAATAGAACTAGGTGTCATTGCACGTGTTTGTGCCAACTCATTTTTTTGGGGCTATGTAAATATGTATGTGTATATATATATATATGTATGTGTGTGTGCGTGCGCGTGTATCTATATATGCATGTGTGTGAGCATATATTCAAGCAGCCATCAATGCATATATATATATATACATCTATGGCTGCATGTAGGTAGATACATGATAAACATAGATGTATTGTACACATGTAAAACCAAATGGGCATAGGTACGTGTCATTTGTGTATGCAAGCGGTTGTGAAAGCATGTATGGCCTAAAATAACATTGTGATTATGTATGCACAATATAAATATAAATATCAATATAAATATAAATATATATATATATATATTGTACATACTCAGAATGTGAAGAATTCATCGGCAGGAAGTGCAATTTGGTTCAAACTTGTCAGAACAGAATCTGCTCTGTCCAACCAAAAGGATCTCACTCTTGCAGAAAGACTATGTCTACGTTTTGCTTCCAGGAGACGTAGTTGAACATCCGAGAATTAAGCAATATCAGCAATGCGATGTCAATCTCTCCACTCTTGACGGGGTGCTCCTTTTGACCTAATGCCCTCTTATAGATCAAACTTGGGATACTAAACAGGCATACGAGGTTGGTCATTCTTAGTATCAACCCATCCTGTTGTGCGGGTGTCATTCTATAATACTAGTTGGTTAAATGATAAGGAGTATGATAATCCCCAATAGATTGGGTAGCATAACCCCCCGTACAATCACCAACAGGGGTGGGTTGCAGCCACTTCTCAGGTCGCAGGGTTCCCCAGATTTTGCTTGTCTGGCTCCTCACTTCCGCCATTGAAATTAAAACTTTGGATACCATGTTGCGTTAGTGACATGTATTTTTTTTGAGTTGGAACACTCCTGGATACCATTGGAATTTCCATCCTTGAATTCAGGGTATCCAGTGTAATCCATATGTTTTTCCCATCTTCAACTGTGTTGTTCACATCGTTGACATGTTCTAACCATGGCTCTCTATACCACTCCACGTTCCGCTACACAGCCTGCAGGGGTCAGGGATCCCCACGGTAAGTTGTAAACTGCAATGGGCTGCGGCAGCTCTGCCTCTGCCTGGGTGCAAAACAGGCAATGATCGGAACACAAAAATCACAATGGATACTCTGCAAGAAAAACAGCATTTCTGGGCAAGAAAAAAAATAACTGTCTATATACACATATATATACACATATATTGTTAAATAGTGATGTATATATATATATATATTATCATTAAAAACCCAAAGCAAAACAATAACTTACATAAGGTTTTCTCGAGAAATCGTTTGGGCCTTTGCCGCTGATCTTTCGAGAAACTACACCAGGATCGGGAATTTTTGTTGTGGGGTCGGCGTTGGGGGCAATGTCATTGGACTCCTTTAACAAGCGGTGTGGGAGAAAAACATATCTTACCACAGTGACTACCTGGTTGGTGGTTTCAACCCCTCTGAAACATATGAAAGTCAATGGGAAGGGTTATCCCATATATTGTGGAAAATAAAAAATGTTTGAAACCACCAACCAGCTATAGAGCATGGACATTGGTAAACCATTGAATACACCATAAATTCATAAAGTCTGTGTACGACTGTTGGCTTCAGAAAGGGCTCCCCCCCAGCGGATGTTTTTCATGCCTGCTGCAGGATGTGTTTTCGGTTATGAACCACCACAATTTACCCATCTGATCTCTATTGTTTCATCATAGTTCCCGCATCTTGGCACGTTTGCAAATAATAATCCCATCCCCCTAATATAAAATACCCAGCATGCATGGCAAAAAAACAAAATGCACTAGATTCCACTATTTTCCATTGTGGTGTATTTCAAGACTGTAGCGAGAGCCCGATTGCAAAACAAAACATCTGTGTGATTCAGCATGCCCTCTAGAAAATTAACATAGATATGGAGCCTTCACCGCTTGTAGGTAATTGCCCTATTCTGAAAGCAATGTTTTTTCTTAACGCAACGGGTGGAAATCGATGTCAAATACTCAATTCCAAATACATCTTCACCAAACTGAATTTAGGCGATAACTTCATATTTCACCATTTCCTATATTCTCAGCCTGGATATCTGGATGCATGATCTGGTTGGTGGTTTCAACCCCTCTGAAAAATATTAGTCAATGGGAAGGATTATCCCATATACTATGGAAAATAAGAAATGTTCCAAACCACCAACCAGTGAGTCACCATTTTGCGAGATCTAGCCCTAAAGACCACCATCCCTCGGCTTCCGTCGGCTTAATCCCGTAGGGCTGAGGACCCTACACCGGCGCGCCTTTTAGGGATCAACTGGACCTGGAGTCACCCGGAGATGAACGCTTTGGTGCAGAAAAGTGTGGGTGTATACCCTCTGGTAAGCTAACAAATCGATGGAAAGATCCACCATTATTTAATGGGTAAATCTACTATTTCGACTGGGCCATTTTCAATAGCAAACTGTTAAATTACCAGAGGGTAATGGGAAATCACTTTGAAAGTCTGGACATATGTTCCCACTATTTTTTGTTCCTTTCACTAGTTCATTATTATTTCGCAGCGAATGAAATTATGAAAGGAAATAACTGGTATAACTATGACAATATCGTTATATGATAGGGAAACTATGGGTAGAATGGATGAAAGTGACTGGGATATTAATTCATTGGTATATTTATATATGATGGGGATACATTGAAATAATGAGATATCATGGGGTAGAAGGTGGGGCACCAGTTTTTTAGCGAGCGTTTTTATTTGCAACTTGGTTCAGTGCGGTTTAGCCAGCTAACTTGGGTTACAAACAAACTAATAAAACAAAACTAAAAAATGGGAACACTGAAGACACAGCAATGAGAAATTATTGGAAATGATGGATATAATGATGTATAATGGGAAATGTCATGAAAACATGGAAGGTACCCTCTTCTAAAATTGTTACACTTTGCGACATGGCAAAACAACATTAAAATCATGGGTAATGGATCTAAATGGGCCATGGCTGTCATAGCTAACTGTCAAATTACCAGATAATGTGGATTTTGAGATGGCTGTAATGTGGGAAAGCAAAGATAAACCATATGCTGCAGTTCGTCCTAAGTTTTACCATCAGAAACAAACCAATGTATATATCTCTCTCTCTCTCTCGATCGTTTATGTGTTTATTTACTAATTTATATTTAAAAAACAGTATAACATAAGACATCCTTGGCAGTACCACATAAGATGAACGGACTAGAACTACAGCCCCAAGCACCAAATGCAGCCGAAGGGGCTCATCACTCTCCTCATCACTGTCCATCAAGATCCTCATATGCTGCCACAAGCCCAAAGCTTCAAAATCGTGCGTTTCAAGATCCAATGAGCTTGTAAGATGCCATTAAATACCCAATATATGACACTGTAACACACTATATTAAATGATCTCACCCTTCATTATAATAATTTGTTCGCTTAAACATCCCCATCTGGTGCACTCCGGAGAGTCCTGTCCTAGGAAAATAACTGGGTTATTTTTTTGGTCCTGACCTTTTTGAGATTAAAATCCTGGTGCCTGACCTTTCTTGCCGGAATTTACATTCTCAGACGAATGAAGCTTGCAGGCACTAATTTCCTGATGCCTAAGGTTTCCAGAAATGCATTTCTTCCCCTCTGTTATTAATTTAATTCCTGGGTGCCAGCCCTCAAATAATGCTCAACAAACCACCCCTCAACATATGCTGTTAATAGATTAATTTCCTGGGACCCAAGGTTTACATATTAATGTTTCGAGCCCATGACAGATTCGACTGGGGGCTATCTGAAGGCGAACCCAAAACTCAATCGTTTATCGTATGAATCACCTCAATTACTTAAGAGTATTTGAAATTAAGAATTAGATGCTTTGTGGCTTACCGCAATTTCACAACCACCCAAATTAAATCACGTGTTAACAATTTTCTGGGTTGCAAGGATCACAACTTTAGCAAATAACCCGCGCCTGCATATTAAATCGCGGATCCGAACGTTTCCAGCTCATTTTTTGCGTTGGCGAAGCTAAACATATGTGTCTGTACCCTTTTGCGGGGATGAATGTATTTTCAACAAAAAGCATGTGTTTTGCAATCTGGGCGCGCGTTGACACAAAATTCTTGAATTTGTCCCATCATGTCCTATCTATGGATGGTTGGCTTGGTGATGCGACTTTTTCCTGTGGGGCCAACCTTTGAAGATCATGCAAGTATTCAGCCAAAAAAGGTCCAGCCCATTGGATTTTATTTTTGACACTTGCGCCTCGGCCTCTTCAAGTCACTTTTTTTGGTTGGTGAAGCTGAACATATGCGGTTGTAGCCTATTGCAAGGACAGATGTATGTTCAGCAAAAAAAACATGTGTTTCGCAAATTGGGCGCGCGTTGACACAAGATTCTTGAATTTGTCCCATCATGTCCTAGCTATGGATTGTTGGCCTGGTGATGCGGCTTTTTCCTGCGGGGCCAACCTTTGAAGATCATCCGCATGTATTCAGCCAAAAAAAGGTCCAGCCCCTTGGGTTTTATTTTTGACACTTGCGCCTGGGCCTCTTCAAGTCACGGCTTTTGGCTGGTGAAGCTAAACATATGTGTCTGTACCCTTTTGCGGGGATAGTTGTATTTTCAACAAAAAAAACATGTATTTTGCAATTTGGGCGCGCGTTGACACAAAATTCTTGAATTTGTCCCATCATGTCCTAGCTATGGATTGTTGGCCTGGTGATGCGACTGTTTTCCTGCGGGGTCAACCTTTGAAGATCATCCGCATGTATTCAGCCAAAAAAAAGGTCCAGCCCCTTGGATTTTATTTTTGACACTTGCGCCTCGGCCTCTTCAAGTCACCTTTTTTGGTTGGTGAAGCTAAACATATGTGTCTGCACCCTTTTGCGGGGATGAATGTATTTTCAACAAAACATATGTGTTTTGCAATTTGGGCGCGCGTTGACACACAATTCTTGAATTTCTCCCATCATGTCCTATCTATGGATGATTGGCCTGGTGATGCGCCTTTTTCCTGTGGGGCCAACCTTTGAAGATCATCCGCATGTATTCAGCCAAAAAAGGTCCGGCCGAGCCCCTTGGATTTTATTTTTGAGACCTGCGCCTCCACCTCTTCAAGTCACTGTTTCAATGTTTGTGAAAATGATCATATCTATTCGTACCCTTTTGCAAGGACAAATGTATCTTCAGTCAAAAAAAACGTGTGTTTTGCAATATTGGTGCGCATTGACACATGTTATGAATTTGTTCCTGATGTCCAAGCTACGCAAATTCAGCATAATAATGAGTGTATGTCCATTTCCAAAGATTTAAATCCTGTAAAGTCATGTAAAGACCCATACCCCCTCAAACATCATGGGACATTTTTTGCCTGGGGTTTGACGTACATATATGTTCTAGTGAACTCCCCCCCATGAAATAATGATTTTCCTGTTGCCGGACTTTTGTATACCACGGGAAAATAATTTTGAACTGTTTTGAACGAAAATTAGTTTCCTGGGTTCGAACGACGCATGGATGTAGTATGTGCAAATCGGTGATTTCAAAATTATTAATTTTGGTAGCGGACTTGCGAATTGAATCTATAGCAACATGCTATAGAATATATTAGAATATTGTACTTCTGAGCCAATGTTTCAAAGATACAAAGACACCTCAGCCACTACCAACTTTTTGTCTTGGCCTTCTGCTTGGCTTCGATCTCTGCCTTCCTCATCCATTCTGCGCTCCATGTTCCGGAGGACCTCGTTGTTGTCACTCCTCCTGGTCAGCTGCATCAGGTGGTCCTCGATCTTATGGAGCTTCCAGCATAGGACCTCATTGGAATCCAACCCTTGGCGGCGGCCTCTGCCTCTTCCTCTTCGAGGACTTCCTTGTTGTACGCGGTGATGGCCTTTTCTCTCAAAGAATCCAGGGACAGCCCCTCTTTCTCTAAGTATGCGGGTACCGCCTGTTTTTGCCGTGATGTTCACCACGGAGCCACCGCCCTGATGGGGGCGTCGAAGCCGGGAAGCTTCTTGTTGGATCCCATGCTTGGAATGAGAATCCAAGCAAGGATGGATCCTTGCTGCTTCGCCGGCAACGCCCGATACCATTCGGCGTTGAACAGGCCTTTCTTGCGGCATGCCCTCCAGAATCTTTCCCGCCACTGACAGCGTCTCCGAATTGATAGCTGAGAAGTCGATATCGACTTCTTCATAGTCAGCCGCCGTGATCGGGGTGTCTTTCTTGGCTTTCCAGCATTTCTGGCGCTCAGACAAAGTGGCCATGGTCGACCTATCCACTTAGATGAAAACTTGAAAAGAAAGATCTAATGTCTGAGACAAGCTGGATGCTATATGATATTTCTGGATGCTTGTCAACCATAGCTATATGATATTCAGATGTTCTTCAAGATGCTTAGCTATATGATACCTCTGGATCCTGGCAACACAAAATGGATGCCTCGGAAGCGACCAACACATAGTAACCCCTGAACAGATAGAATCTTTGTGAATCTTCACGAAAATTCAATGGTGATTTACTCTTCGAAATCTTTTCGGGGAGAGAGAGAGATATATATATATATATATTCATATAATTATATAGTTGATAAATATATATATATATATATATAATTATCAATATATATATATAAAAACATATTTCCCATCCAATTCCCATTGGCTTCCCATGATATTCCCATCATTTCAGCTGCATTTCGTGGCCAGGGGACTCTCTGAGCAAGGCCTCATGGTCATCCTGGCGTGCGGCAATGGCTACAGGTTAATCAATGGATTGGTTTAGGGGACATGTTTCAACCGGAAACCATGGATTTTGCCATTGAATATAGGGGTTGACCAATCCATTGAGTTAAGTAACTACTATGAAATGCTATCAGGTTATCACAAAACTATATGTACATAACATCAACATGTAACTGATATTAGAACAGTACTATCATGTACTGTCTATATCATATAACTGATTATGATCTTCATTACTGTTCAGTATTATGAGTAGTGTTATTTAATGTTATTGGTTCTCACCACATTGCTATTATAGGGATATATGATGCCGCAATCTGGCTCCAATGACATCAAAAGATACTGGCTACATGAAGTTGATGGAATATGTTGTCTACAAAGTTACAACATTTTTTTATCAGTAGGATTACTGCAATTCAATTAATTGGTGAAAAGGTGCAGCTAGTTATTGATTAATGTGTGTATATATATAGACTATGTATTACCATTTATTATATGGATGTGGCCACATGATGCCACAAGCTTGTAATGATGACACCAAAAGGCGAAACTGATTGTCGCAACTCGATTATTGGTGAACAGGTAGTCCTGAACACTGTGCATTGTAAGTGACCCTTTGACGCCCGGATACAGCACAATAAAAGCTTCACTTGCTAGCCATTTATATATCCCCGGGAAACTTGCTACAACTTCCACCTACCCCATTGACAGATTGCTTTCCAAGAAGGGGCCGCCACTTCGACTGGTAGGAGCATGTCTTGAAATCCACTGTCTCGCCTCCCAGGTCACGGATGACAATAACGCACTGCCGGCGCGTTCGCCGGGAGGATTCTCTACTGTCGCCATCTCAGGTATTCCCCGAGGAGGAATGGCACTGCGGCACTGCTCACCGTGCCCTTGTCGGTCTCACATCTCCGCTGATCTGACTGCTTTCGGGCCGAGCTGGCCTTTGCAGTACCTAACAGCCAGCTCGGCCCAGAGCACCGAGGTAAGGAAGTATCTCCAAAATGTGCCATTGAAAAGAGATAAAGTATGAGTCCATCTAAGGCACAGGGGTACCCTAGTAATATGTCTAAATGCACATTGTTTGCACATTGAACATGCACATGTGTTAGGTGCATCAAGGGACGACGCCGTGAAAAAATGAATAGGTTGCAGAAAATCGGTCCTCAAGAAATGGGTTACTGATACGCTCTTCCACACATCCACGAGTTGGATGATCCAACAAAAACTGGCACATTGACCAGTTGTTGGTATACCCTCTGGTAAACTAACATAGCTATTGAAAATTGCCATTTATAGTGGATTTACCCAGCTATAAAATGGTGATTTTCCATAGTTCTGTAAACGTTTCGCAGAGGGTAGATTGAATCACCATTGCCCGACCGAATTCAAACCATCCTTGCACACTAATCCCACCATATCACTGGCACCCGTCCCGTGATCTTTGACCTCCAGGTCCAAACCGAGGCATAAAGCTTCATGCTCCAGGATCAATTCCTGCTAGGCGGGCCCTGGAGAATCTCGGAATGGATTCATTTTTGCGCTCAAAGGCTAGGTCCTTGAGGCCATGCAGATTCTCTATATAGTCTCTAGTTAAAAGTCAAAAGCAGGCACCATCGCCAACAGGTAACCCGCTATAGGAATGGATTATAAGGGAACAAACATCGGAAACCCCATGGAATGGCTGGGATGATCCCAGTTTGGATGGTATGGAAAACCATGTCCCATATCTAACTGGGGTGCTACGGGCTTATTGACCTGGAACTGCGCTGCCAAAGAGTCCAGACCGAAGAGACCCAAACACAATCCCATGCCACTTGTATAATTTATCCGCATGGCTGGGTTTGATGGGAACACATATCATGTGCTAAACACCAAACATCATAAACCATCAAAACCATTAACAACCATCAAAAATTATCATCAACCAACACATCCCTAAACTAACCATGGATGGGATTTCAACCCGTCATGGTGGCTCCGACCTCATCCTGTTCCACCTCCACGATATCCTGGGGACATGGCCCCAGCATGGCTGGACAATCCAATATAAAGTGAAACAGTGAAACGCGGCTAGCAAATTGATGGCAAATTGATGGGAAAATGATGGGAAATTGATGGCAACATGATGGGAAAATGATGGGAACATGTTGGGAAAATGATGGCAAAATGATGGTAACATGATGGGAAAATGATGGGAACATGATGGAAAATGATAGGGACATGATGGGAAATGATGGCAAATTGATGGGATCATGATGGGAAAATGATGGGAACATGTTGGGAAAATGATGGAAAAATGATGGGAACTATGAACGATCCAATATAAATTGAAGTTTATAGCCGAAAATCAACCATAAATATGCTGGATTTTCCGACAAACCACGTTTGATGACACCGGAGAGTATCTGCAGAACCCGTGTTAGGTGAAGAGAACAAATTTAACCTAACACGTGTGAAACAACTTGCGTCATATTGTCATGTGTTTGCGTGATTTTTTTGAGTGCTTGATATTGTGCTGATAGTTTTTGCAATCCCAAGGTTTTCCAACATTGTTTCTGATTGAATCGATGCTATTTGATTGTAAACCCATCAAATGTTGGTCAAAAAACCATGGCCATCCAGGTTAAACCACTATAAATCCACATCAGTTGCTTATCCCCCATAAAGCATCCCCAATCCCAACAAGAATCCAACTGAGTTGATTTTCGTAGCAAAGTCATAGGGCTTATATCCCAACAAACATGGTGGTTTATAACCATGATTATACCCAAAGAAGTAACCTCACACCCCAAGTGGCTATATTCCATGATACCCTCTGGTAAACGTTTACATCGCTATGGAAAATCACATTTTTTCCATGGGTAAATCCACTATTTCAATGGGCCATTTTCAATAGCTATAACTTGACATAACCAGGTTGGATATTTCCATCCAAAATCCCATGGAAAATCCCATGAAGCTGCCTCAAAACTGCAGCCAAGCATCATCCGTGGGGCAGAAGCTGACGGACTTCCGCACGCGCGCCGTACAGCGTCCGCCAGCGCCCGCGATGCAGCCGCCGCTGAAGACGTGGCCGGTCTCCTGCCCAGGATGCTGGGCAAAGGGAGGGGTAAAACATGGTTGAAACATCCAAGCAGGGAACTGCACTAACAATGTTACTATATATACATATTATATACACTATAAAAGGGTTTCTTTTCAAATGCAAATAAAATACTGTATGCACATGTGTATGTATATCTATCTATCCAAAATATATTTGTATACCATTCTATGTCATGGAAATACCGTAGGAATAGAGTGGAAATACAATGATATCATGGGGGGTAGAATAACTTTCCACCAAAACATGGGGTTGAATGTGGATATGAACCAACCAATATGGGTTTTAACATGGGATACTATGATTGGATGTTGATAGCATACAAGTAGCTGACAAAAAGATAGGAACTATACCTATTTAACAAGAAGCGAATGTAAATCAAGGAAGCTCAAATTATTCAGCTACTTTTAGATTGAATTGGCAACAATGCGGCGTTTAGTATGTGTCTGACGGAAAGATCTGGGATGATTTTCATGGGTCATATTCGAAGCCCAACGTTTGGTGGCTTCATACAGCTGATGGGGAGAACAGCCCAAACAACAGGGTTTTTAATGGGGGTAGCCACAATCAAAAGTCGCTTCAAACACTCCAATTTGGAGCCAACTAGTATGGTCTGCGACGTCTACGAACATATGTTGCGATATGATAGACCCCCACAGCGGAAAGCCTAAGTCATGCTTGAACTCTTCTTCTGCGTGGCACTGCTACGGTATGGGACGGCAACGATTGGAGGGCCACCAGTTCACTAACTACAATCTCCGATTCACAGGCATTTGTATAGTAATCACCAAAGAAATAGAAACAGTCTGAAAATCAAATAGCGGGGTTGCTAGAATTTTTCTCCGACATTCCAATGGCTCCGCTCCTCTAAAATGCCATCCATGAGGTGTTCCTCTTCTCCTGCCATGGTTGCTTTGCACGGAGAAATGCCATGAAAGGGTGGTGCTAGGGGGTGCTTTGTTGGGAATTTACTCTGAAAAACTTGTGGTTACAGTAACCCCTACAAAAATGGTGATGTATATAATGGCATGGGTTACGAATGCTTGGATTTGTCGCATCAAGGATTTTGGTATTCCTTGTTAAACGGAAGAAATGCAATAACACTTGGGGTTAAGCATTGTTGGGTGATTGTTATGGATATCACCATGGTAGTAATTGCAAAAAGTTGGTAAAGAACATAATTATGACACTGTAGCATGCAATTGAGTGAAACTGCAACCCCAGGTAGGTCGTTTCTCATTCAACCACCATTCATCTTGGTGCCTTGTCGGCCCCTTTCAAAGCTGATTTGACTGATATATATAAATATATACATATAAATATATACACATATATATACATATAACTAAAAAAGAAAATCCTTGTGTGTGTGGCTGTAATCCATCCATCAATAGAACTTGTTATACCTGGGCTTGGGATCGAACCATGAAAATGAAGTGACATATGGAGTAAAATTCAATGCAGAACAGAATTTGACGAACTATGACGAACTGTAATTCGGAACGACAATCAAATAAAGAGATAAAACCATTCCGTAGCCTAAGCCAACAAAACAATATTCGACCATCCGTAAAAAGGAACAGAGTAAAACAAATGACTGGTGACAAAATAAGATACTGTATCATGTGGTATAAAACCAAACGTTGCCCCAACAAATGCCGTGTCAATACCAAAGAAATCTTACAATTTGTGATGCCCGAACCAACTTAGCTCAGTTGGTTTATGGCTTACCGGAGCTGACTGTCAGGTAGAGGAAGGGCTCCTGGCCACAAACTTTTATCTGGTGGGCACCCACATTGTTGGATTTGAAAATTATAGAACCCGTAAAACTATAACAAAATTAATGGGGAATGTTTGATGTCTTGAAAAAACATATTGATGGTGTCTAAACTTAGCCACGTTGACATCATCAGGGTTGCAAGCCCATGTAAACTGAATGTGGCTGGTGGTTTCAAAGCCATCCCTGAAGTGCAGCCACATGCAGCCACTAAGTACTGTAGCTTCGTCATTCACCAAACATAATTGCATGAGAGGTGGGGTATGAGTTGTCTTGAGTTGTGATCCGCCATTGGATTTTCATATGCATTTTTTTTGCAGGCACACCCAGTCACCTGGGCTTGTCGGAACACATGATACCTTCAAATCCACTCGGTTACCATCATTTTCACCATTAAAATTGCCCATCATAATGTCATATCCCATGACATTATGATTAATGTACCAGTTGTATGTAATATTCCCGTTATATCAGTTATATCTCATTGTTACTTAAGATCCCATTCTGCTTGATTTTATATTCCCAATATCCCTAATAGTTAAGGTCAAAGAATCACTTAGGACGACTTTTTGGATCACTTAGGACGACATTCAGAGATGTGTAGTTTAACCTGACGGGGTTAACTCCATTGGATACACACCTTTAGGGCTAATCTTTAGGGGGGGACAGTGGACGGGGGACAGGGGACAGGGGACCGTGGGAACTACTAGAGGTAAGAGACACGACATGAAACACATTGGACTCCATTGGATACACACATTCGGACGCATCGATATATCTTTCTACTGATACTCTAGCCATGTATCTCCGACGTAGTCCTACGCGAGCCAAAACGTAGGCCTAAGCGAGGCACTGACCAATACTTGTGGTGTTTCACCATGAATCATATCGAGTTGGCTATATCCCCACTAGATCATACTAGATCCACATTAATAATCTTCCATACTGAAGCTGACAAAATTATTGAGAAGCCATCCATTAATATCCAAGTATACGGTACAGTAACTACATCTAAATATACGGACTTTTTAATCTACGAACTTGTATTTTAGACAACCTCCGGGAAGGTTTTCCTTGGCCTGCCCAGCCATTTAAACATACGGAATTCAATTTATCTACATATAATACATTTAAACTCATTTAAATATACGGATGGAACTGGTGTTTCATTTTACCTCCGCGGCCTTGTGGTCTGGCCCACCCTCCACATATTTGTTCATGCCGTTACCGTATTTCGAGTGCCAGCCTGTGGCGCAACTGGAAGCTGCTGTTGGTGCCGGTAGCTGAACTGCTTTCCTCAGCGGCCCCCATGGACATCGGTTGGTTCAAAGTGATTCCACCCCATTCAAACATAGGAACAGTTCCGAAATATTCCAACCAAAAAATATAGGCCATAAATCGGCGCAGGAAAACCGTTCTGAGTTCGTTCCTAACATATATATAAACAATGCTTGAAACATGTTGAAACATTTTTTTGCGCCCAGAAAGTGATCGAAAATGGTACCCCCCCCCGGATTTTGCTCAGGTCACCGGACCAGACTCCAAGAAATCCGTGGTATCCCCATGGTTGCCATGGTTCATACCCCCATATCCACGGAAGAATGTCACCACATGTCGTAAAGGTATATCATGGACTATTGATATATGATATATACTATTAAATTATTGATATAGTATGATATAGTGGTATACCACCATTTTTGGCAGAGCTAACAAACACTTTTGAGCATTTTAGCTGAACGTAGATCGAGATCACCAGAATGGATTACCGTAAACTTCACATAACTACGCACAATCATCGTTGAACTATATCAAACATGATTAAACTAAGAGGCATGGGTAAATCATCGAACTAAATGGGCCATCTATACCAGTATACCAGTTCGCAAACTGCTAGTCTAGTGGAGGATTACGTTTTCAATATCATCAATTCACATCATAGCAAGTATTTTTCTAGGTCTATGAAAGCCGGGATAACCAGAAAGGATCACCACGTCGGTATCTCGCCAGGCATCAAACAATGGAGAAGGTCATCCAAGTCGGGTCGGATTTCACCTGTGGGATTTCACCCCCTGTGGCTAGCTTTGAACATTTTGGGACACCGTGGCTTGATTGGAAGATATCGGAAGGGTGGAGGAAGAAAGTTGGTTGCGAAGTCCATTTTCGATGTTTTCAAGACAAATTGAAACTGACATCCTTAAACTTGCTTAAGGACTCCCGTCCCAAACATTCCCCAACGAAAAAAAACAGTAGATTCCCCAATCATGGTGGATTAACCAATGGAAAACTTCAGCAAATCCAACTATATCCCATAATCATATCCCCATATAGTCCCAATTATATCCCATTATATTCCCATTGCATGTCCCAATGACTATGAATAGTTATACAATAATGTTTTCATTTTTCACAAGACATTCTGATGGTGACTAGTGACTTGATAAGAAAAAAGGTGCTTTTCGCAGCAAACAAATCACAACAAATATGGATGGTTCACCAGTAGGAGTGGTGTACCTGCCAGAAATTCTGCAACGACAAGTGTGGAAACCTGGACATTGGTTGCCTCGACGAATGTGAGAACTTGGGTCCATCCCCAGCAACAGAAAAGGCCAGTGGCTGAATGATGTATCCTCCATATTCTTTAGAAATGGTTGGTGACTTCATCCATTGACAGCAAACATTCAGCAAGCTGACCTACCCAACCAAGCTGCTCCCAGCCAGTTACAGACCTAAAACCCAAAAATGTTGTATAAATTCATCTATAGGGCCCCATTTTCGGGGAATACCATCCTAGATTTCTGAGGTGCAATGCGGGTTCCTTAACACCCACTTTACAAATAGCAAGCGGTCAAAAAGAGTGAAAACTCCACATCGCAATGCTGAGCCCAATAGTAAATTCAGCTGGATGTTTCATCTGGTGTTGACATTGCAGCTTGTGATGTCCCATGTAAAATGCCCCAAGAAGAACTCCGTTCTTCATATCCACATGTATGGCGGAATATCGAGTTGTACGAAACTACCCCAAAACTTTCCCAGTTGGTATCATTCGGTTTATCTAAACTCACATGCTGGATGAGTTCCAGATCAGCAGGTCGTTCCTCGGACAGTTGCAGAGACTTGCCCAAAATTCAATCGGATTGATGGCCATTATCACAGCTGCTGCGCCAGCCGAGCCCTGATGATGCGGGGCCCCCCGTCTCTCGGCTTCTTTGATCTCGTTCAGGAAGAATTGGGCAGGGTTTCCAGCGATGGCGCCTCCTGCCGTCTTGAGGCCCAAAAGGGCTGCGATCACAACATCGGACACGAAAGGCACTGGTCGATTGCCAAATGTACTGCCAGAACTGTAACCAAACCACTCAGTGATTTCACTTTGCTTGGGACGTCGCAGCTGCAGAGCGTTCAGTAAAATGGGCTGGGAGATCCAGCTTATCCTCGTGGATTTCACCACCGTTAAAGCATGTTGAAGCAAGAAAAACATAGGAAAGCAGTGATGATGAATGAACATAAGTTTTTAGTAGATTAGAAATAGATTGGTTAATATAGATCAACATACAAGTGGACCCGTCCCAACAAAGTTTGGTTTTTCCAGGACCAACATCCCTTGAGTGACCATCACCAGCAAACCCTGGCGAACCATGGTCTGCACCAGACGTACGGATGTTCCTGCGGATCACCATACACGGCTATGGTTCAATAACCTGTACTTTTGGTGAACGTCAAGATACTTGGTGGCTAGCTTTGGAGTAGGAAAGTTATAAGTAAGTTGTAGCACTTTAAGCACTTGCACTACTTATAAGTTAACTTGAAAAACTTAGCAACAGATGTTTTTTCAATTTAGAACCTAAATTCTCTAAGTTTAACTTGCAAAACTTATAAGTTCTCTAAGTTTTTGTTGCTTGAGTAAGAATTATGTTTTGGGCTTGTTTTTGAAACAGTGTCGAAAACACAATATTCATGTTTCTTTAATAAAACCTTGAATTGGCTAGTGTGCGGTTCCATGAGCCGCAGCAAAGAGGAATTTGATGATGCTGCAAGGCAACCTTGCAGAACAGTTATTCCTGATCCTAATTTGT
>Ga0126342_10007402_pt1 | contig 19594 bp, 21 predicted proteins | sample Cyp1metagenome_FD_92528 | JGI IMG/M metagenome (GOLD analysis project Ga0126342, IMG submission 92528) | Coral microbial communities from Lord Howe Island, Old Settlement Bay, Australia - Cyphastrea 1 metagenome | ecosystem: Host-associated > Invertebrates > Cnidaria > Coral ... | reverse complement strand
CAAAAAGATTTCAACGACAGTTTTCAGAATGCATATCCTTGGATGTCAGTCGATGCACCTCGATCAGCTTCAGCAATCCATTCTTTACATGCATTGGCTCACCAGCGTTTGTGAGGGTGATAAGTACTTGTACATAGGTGTTCACACGTGGGACCTGGAATATTCCTGTTTGGTCCGTTGCCGTTTTCGCTTCAAATTTCCCATGTTGATTTCGTTTTCCCACCACCATCCCCTATGGTCTACCGTTCTGTGGCATTTGAAGTGGTGCTTTGGGAACTCCCTACCTCAGTACATCGATCTTATTATGCCCCAGCTTCAGGGTTGTTTGGTCGTGTGTTGTTGGGGGTATTTTGAGTAGGTCTATCTGTCTATCTGTACATATCGGACCTGCTGGTTCATATTAGTATGTACAGGATCAGACCTAACTATTGCACCACGCCTAAAACAAATTAATTATGAATTATGCACCTTTGCGGCAGCTCTTGTGTTGAATGTTGTCTACTCTAAGTCAATGTTGGGAAGTTGAAGCAACGGAAACCATTGTGTGAACAGCAAATACGCCACTGTCACGCACCACGTATGTTGAATCTTGCAAGCACGCAATGGACTTTTGGCACAAAAACGGAGGGCCTACAGGAGTTAGCAACATATATCCAAAAGTACCAAAACCAATTGCAGGAAATTGAAATTTCAGTGTTTGCTTTATGACCATTGTGTCCAACAATGGTGTGTTCCATGTGTTGTTTTGCCAAATGACTTCCAGGTACGCGTTTAATCAACGTTGCAGTGATGTTTCAGCGGTGGCCATGGTTAATTTTGTTCATCTCCTGCTGTTTCAAATTTGTTGTGGCGGATTCGTGGCCTGGAAACAGTTTGTGACTGATTTATTGCATGAGTATTGAGGAATCATGGATAAAGCCGATGGTTTTGCATGAACGTGTCCGATTTTGATCAATTGAAGTGTTGCAAATTGCATGGAACTCGACAGACACACACACATTTTCAAATGTTTTTTTTTGTTCCAATGCATCAATAACAAATCAAAACTTACCAGAACCGAATTCACAACTTGAGTGTGATTTCAATTTTGCATAGTTTCAACTCAATATTGACCATACATGATGTATGTTGTTGTGTGTTGAATAGACCTTATACCGGATATCCTCCGCTCCAAGGTCCATTCGATGGGTGCAACCCACAGACTTGAAGGAAATCCCTTCGCTTAGCCACCTTCATTGTGAAGTGATGGTGTGGAGTTCCAAACTCAGTTTCCAGGGATGGTAATATATGTACCAACACTGCAAGAAAAAGTGGCGCAAGGAACATGTCGATCTATGTGTGTTTTGCCGTGTGGTTTTCTAAAGTCAGTGCAAACAAAGATTGCCGTCGTTGTGCCCTGTGCATGTGACAGCCTGTCACAGCGGTTTTTCCACTGTCCTCCTGTCGTTAAGGTCAAGGCTCTGAGCCCGATCTGTTCATTTGCATCAAGGCGCAGTGTCGGTTTGGCATCAGGGACCCAATCAAAGGGCTCCGAAGTGAGTGGTAGGGAACCCATTTGAAGTTCTGAGTTTTTATTGGTGAACAGTCACTCTTGAACAGTCTTGAACTACCACGCCTTCTTTGTGCTTCGTCTTTCAAATTAGTTTTTGAAGGCTGTCCCGGCTGTCCCTTGTAGAATTTAAAACGACATCAGTGCATTTTCTCGTTGTCGTGAACTTGAAGGTGGATAGTGCTGGAAAGGGCAGTTCATTCTGCGAGAAATTTCAGAATTCCGGACTCCTGTCTTTCGAGTACCTTGGAAAAACAATGCTTACAGATGCTTACAGCACCTGCTTACGATATGTATGTATGTAATATGATATGATATGATATGATATGATATGATATGATAATATGATAATATGATATATGATATATGATATGATATGATATGATACGATACGATATGATACGATATGATACGATATGATATGATATGATATGATATGATATGATGTGATATGATGTGATTTGATGTGATTTGATGTGATGTAATGCAATATACAGTAATGTAATATTTTAATATTTACATAAATACATACACGTGCATATACATATAACATTCATGTATACATATGTCTACACATGTATACATATGTATACACATGTATATACATGTACACACATGTTTGCTTCTCATGGAGTACAACGTAATGATAACACCTTGTAACAGAATCTGAGAATCTGAATTGAGAACATGTGATGTCCGTCAACTGTTCAACTTTGCATCTTGTTTGTGTCAACTGCTGTCAGTGATGTACACTGGTTTCAGAAGTTTTGGCCCAGCATTTGCGCGATCTTGCCACTCCGTTTTGTCTCCATCCCATGGTCGATGCAGTTCCTTCGCCGGAGACTTTGACCATCCGCTATCCCTTTCGCCCCGACAATCTCTTCACTCTCAATGATGTGCTGGAAGGGCTGGGGTTGGGAGATGCGAGCTGCGATCTGAATGCATGCATCATGCCAACTTCGCAGCCAGCTCACAGAATGCGCCCGCCGGCGCTGGAACGTCTAGCGACGCAGTGGATCCCATGGGATAGCGATTTGTCCCCGGCGACCCGAATTTGGCTCACTTTCACCGACAAGGACCTTTTTCGGGAGGCAACAGATGTGGTCAGAAGTTGTGGCAACCGCTTCGGCTGGGTCGCTGGAGCTCAGGAGCGGCGACAGACACATGTGGAGCTTAACCTTCTCAACACGATCGAGTTGGTCGAGCTTCAGTCGCAGCAGCACACGGCAATCAATGCCTTTCAGGCCCAAATCCTTCAGAGAGATGCCCAGGTGCTCGCCTTGCAGCAGGAGACCCGGGCCCTGCGACAGCAACTCGCTCGCCAAGACCAAGAGTTGACAGCGGCGAACAACAGACTGGGGGCCAGGTGACCGAGTACTTGGCAGCTCGGGATGATACAGCAGCAGTGTTGTTTGGCTTGCGCAATTGAACTTCACATTGTCTTTGACCATTCTGGGGGATTTGCGTCTCGACAAGGTGAATCAGTTTGCGGTTGGGTCACGATGGAACGCTGTATAGCTGTGTAGATTCTGCAGGTGAATGGCAGACAACACATCAGGCCTTGATATGTTGTAGTTCAGCTGGGGTAGAAATTTATGGGACCAAATAGAGTTAGCTCTGTAGGCACTGTTTGAACGTTTCTAGGCCTGGCTTACAGATTTTGATAGGCTGGTTTCTGTAGGACGTTCAATTCGTTGCCAATTTTGTTCAGGAACAATTTTTTGTGGTTCCTAATCTCTTTGCACACCAATTTAATTCAAATTCAGTTGCTGCACAGATGGCTTGCCAGACTTTTGAGCAACGTATGAAATTTGTGATAGCCGTCAGGGGGGAGTGACTTTTGAGTGAGCTTGACCGATGTGGTTGAGTTTCTTTGCAGATGTTGCAGAGACATTGTCAAGTGGATGTCCACTCTCAGTTTTTGCACCCCTCGGACATCATGTTTCCCTTGGCGAATTCAGACTACCGCCCAATTTTTTTCGTGTGTGACCGAACCTCAGTATGCAGATGCGTGCTAACTGGCAATGTGTCAAATAGCCCAGATAGCAGAGCTGATGTGAATGTCCACTGCAACCTGCTGCAGGTTGGGTGGATTCCATGCCGACACCTCAGGGATGTCCTGGTGTTCGGAATGTGCTCGATGTGGATGTGGGTAAAAACTCACCTGATGTTGCTGATTTGTCCAGGCGGAAATTGAGCTCCTACCTCAGTGTCGTACGGCGCATGTGTCGTGTCAACATTTTGGCGAATGTTGCCATCTTTGAAATCAGTGATGTGAACAGCTCTCAGGCTGAAGTGTTGGCCAACCCCTTAGCACTGGTGGATGTCACTCAGTGCAACATGTGACCATGTGTCGGCAACCCAACCTGATGTGTCTCAGGTCCAACGCAGGTGGAGTTGCGATTGGGTTTTGGTGTGGCCTTGGCCTGAATGACTATTGGTCATCCACTGTGCTGACCTTTGCATCACCTTAACTATACCCATGTTTTGACCAGGCTGTGTACCTGCCTGGGTTGCCTGGGCCGTATAGAACAGGAGCCCAACACTCGATGTGAGTGTCCCATGTGGACTAGACAACTGGCTTGTAGTTTGGTGTGTCAACACGTGGCAGGACCTTCATAGAGGCACCGAGGTGGGATCGAATTGCATTGCCGGTATATTTCCTTTCTTGTGTGATCTGTGCAGCTGATTGGGGTGTTATCCCTCAGTGTTTTGAAACTTCTTTTGATTTAAGCGTGTTGAGTCGATGTGCCTGGCAGGTGACATCATGGGTGCCAATCAGAGGTTTGACGTGACTGAAGACCGCCGACGTCACGATCCTCTAGGTGACAGGGATACGGCGAACAGGCAGGTCTCTGACGATTTCAGGAGATGCATGCATGATGCAATTTCAGATGCCCATGCGGCGACATCCAGACCTGGTGAGATCTTGATGCCTTGGGAGCAGCCTAGCATGAGTTGGATCTTTGGAAGTGATGGCATTGATGTGATCCCCAACATCCAACCAGTTGGGGACTATGTTGAACCCTGCGAGCCTACGTCTGGGCCACATCTTGAACCAGCGGCTGTGATCCACAGCAAACCAACTTTTTACAGCGATGCCATTGCCTTCAACTCAAAGAGAGCTTGCCACCTCAGTGAAAGATGCCAACTGGATATGCTCTCCCAAAGGTGGGAGTCACTGATATCAATCAACTACTCGTCCTTTGACCTGGGTCTACAGGTGTTTGGCCTCCCTTATCATGAACGAGTGAAGATCGTTGCAGAAGTCTTGGGGGGCAAGTCACCGGGTACGTTGACCAGGAGGCTCTCACAGATCACGAGGTTTGTGAACTGGGCCCACAAAGATGCCAAGCGGGAGCCTTTCCCTGTGTCGGCTGAGCTCATCAAGGATTACATACGTCACTTGAGGAACAATGGAGCGGGCCATACGGCCTTCAAAGGCTTTGTTGAAGTTATGAAGTTCATGAAGCATGTGGTTGGACTTGACTGTGATATGGCAGCCTTCGACTCATTATCCATGCTTCACAGCAGGCACGGCCGTTGCGCAAGCAATCCACAACACTGAATGTTAAATCCATTCTGTTTCTTGAGAACTTCTTGTATGACTCCAAAAGGGCGCTGGTTGACAGATTTGCGGCAGGCGTCTTTTTGTTTGCTGTGTACGCCAGGGCTCGTTTTGGAGACCTCAGACGCATTGCGAAGGTGATTGTCGACGAGGTCCAGGAGAACAAAGACGAGTCATTGGGATTCCTCGAGCTGCACTCAGATTCACATAAGATGAGGGCAACTGGCAACCCACTGGGGGCCCGCTTGCCGCAGATAGCTCCCATCAAAGGATTGGGTGACAGAGCCTGGGGTCGTGACTTTGTGGAAGTGGCAAGGATGACTGGACTGAACCTCAAAGAATGGATCCCGGGCAGACCACTGTTGCCTGCGCCGACAGTCATCGGTGACTGGTCTGACAGGCCAACTACGTCAGCAGAGATTGGCAAATGGCTTCGTGGAATTCTTGAGCAATGCCCGGACTTCATACCGGATGGGTTCACACCACATGGATGCAAGGCCACAACGCTTGTGATGCTCAGCTGATATGGTGCTGCACCAGATGACCGCCTCATCCTTGGTCACCACCAGGTCAACAAAAGGGGCTCTTGAAGTGTACGCACGTGACTTGCAAAGTGCACCATTGCGCGTGCTGGAGCTGAAGGACATCAGACATGGCAGGTTCTCCCCTGATGTCACTAGATCTGGACTCTTCACTCCAATCCCACACGTGGGCCATGCTGCCACGAGTGAGGTTGTGCCGACACCAACCTCGCCCTTGGAGGACAACCAGGAGCCGATGGGTGGGGATGACACATCGTTACCCAGCATGGGACAAGCGGAGACAGACCTGTTTGCCGCACCATCAGAGGTTCCAAATGCTCCCGATGAGACCCTTGAGGTAGCTGACGCAGACTCATCCTCCTGTTCGAGCGAGTCTGAGACAGAGCAGGTTATCCTGGAGATGGCCACCAGTGAGAGGCCGACCAACCAGTGGCACCCAGGCTGCGAGCTTTTTCAACATTCCAAGTCGAAGTTGGTGCATGCTTACTCGAAATTTGGACATCGCAGAGCCTTTGTCTGCGGCCGGGCCCTTACTGGAGAGTACAAGCGCTTCACTCGTGAGTTTTTCGTGGAGGCCACGAAGTGTCAGCAATGCAACAAAGGGCAACAGCCTACAGCCGAAAGTGAACAAGTGGCCTCTGCCAGTGCGGCGGTGAAACGAGCACGGCACTCGTGATCAACGGAAGCTGGCCAATACGGCCATGAGACTTTTGCGGTATAAAAAGGAAGGGTGGTGAAGCAACTGAACAGATGTGTTTGTTGCAAGTGGATCCAGGTGTGTGTGCCACCAGATGTGTACGGCACGGATCACGAAATGCATGTCCACCATCGATGTGATGGTCACCACCATTCAGTGTATGTTCATGCCTTGAGTGCGGACCAAGTCGAATTTGAAATGTCATGGTCATGCATCAAGTCAAAAAAGGGAAAGAGCTTGAAATTATTCTTGCAGAGACTTGAATTGTCCGAGAAAAAGATAACTTGCTTACCCAAGTTTTACCCGATTTGCCCACTGTTGCGATGGCGACAATTCTGGAATCAGAAGCAGCCTTCTCTGCAAGGGCTCTCGAACATGGGCTCTCGGTGCCACACCTGGATCGATTGAAGGACCAAGGGCTCGCAAACATGTCGAAGCTGGCTTTTTCATTGACGACACCTGGAACAGTCCCATCAGACGATGCCCTCAAGGCCCTGCTTGATGACAATGTTGACAATGTGACGGTAGGACAGTTGAGCAGCATCAGACGTTTGATGTTTGATGCACAAACCCTTTGTGCCTCTCAGATCAAGACCCCACTGCATGAAACTGATGCTGGCAAGAAGGCCGAACTGGTACCGGCCGAAAGGGCAACTCGCATCGAAAACCAGAAGGTGCGATTGCAAGGCATTGAGCTTACAGGACCTCTTGAGTGTTCACATGCTTCCTTTGATTATGTTGCACGAATGTTGGAGAATGACACCCGATGTACCTCGAGCCTCATAGGTTCACAACACGTGCAAGTGAAGCTGCCAGGGAAAAGCCAGGAAAGGCACTGGTTTTAGACTACATCAACTTGACAGTGAAGGATGTGGTCCCGAAGGACAAGTGCCAGATCAGCAATGAGCTCCAGTTGCACCAGGCTTTCACAAGGAGAGCACTTGCATGTGATCTTATGCAAGTTTGCACTTACAGGGAGATGGAACGTTGGCACAGACACCTCCTCGATCAGATGCAATCTCCTGCTCCGCCTGGCTTCAGACCTCCCAACATGGAGCAAATCCTGCGCACTGACCGAGCAGGGTGGGTCAAGATGGCTGAGCGTTTGTTGTCTTTGAAAAGAAAGGCAGATGGTACTCTTCCCCTTGGCCAGGCTCTGACGGCCTTGCAGAGTGACCCGTCCGTGATGTTTCATCTGGTTCCTTTGCCAATTGAGAAGGGCACCACTCAGCCGAAGACCGCTGCCCCCAAAGCAGATGATGCCGCTCCGAAGCCCTCCAATGTCAAGAAAAAAGACAAGCTGAAGCCGGCCAAAGGCCGAGGCAAGGGTGCAAAGGGCAAACCCTCTGCCAAGGGGAAGATGCCAACAGAATTGATCGGATTGCACCAGCAGGACAAATCCGGCCGTCGCATGTGCTACAACTTCAACATGCACAAGGGCTGCGATCAGGCCACAGCAGGCCAGTCATGCCAGAAGGGAATGCACAGCTGTATGAAATGTTTTGGTGCGCACCCAGCGTACCAATGCACCATGGCTTGACAACCGACAGCAGGGCAAGGGCACCCACATCAACCCTTGCCATGTGCTGCCACAGATCCCGCTGTGAAACCCCAGCTTGATCAAGGGGTCAAGCGCAGTTTTGATGCAATGTCTGATACATCCAGTTTCACACAGCAGTTTTCCAACAGGGTAAAGGGCCACAACTTCACTGACTTAGTGTTCATCGAGGTTTTCTCCGGAACTGCGGGATTGACCGCAGCAGTCAGAAGACTTGGGTGCCAGCATGGGGCTGGCATTGACGCTCACGTCACGAAACAAGTGAAGGCCCCTGTCATCCGCATCAATTTAGCCACTGATCAAGGACAAGAGCTCTTATGGAGGATCCTGAGACAGCCAAGAGTGTTCGCAATACATCTTGGCCCGGACTAGTTCCCGGGCCAGAGAGATCAAACGCAGATTCAGCCCTAAGCCGCTGCGCAGCACTCAGCATGCTGATGGGCTACCCAACCTGCCTGCACGTGACCAGTGCAAACCAGCTTTACAGACTCAGTGGAGAAGTGCTAGCGTTTGCTACGGCCAATGGGATTCTTTGTTCTCTTGAGAATTCCGCACGCTCACATATGTGGGACACCACGTATTTACAATCGGCAATTGGACACCTCTCTCTGCAACTCTTTAAAGTGCAGTTTCACCACTGCATGTTTGGTGGACGCAGAAGAAAACGAACGCAGCTTCTTGTGAACCATGAGTGCTTCAAACATCTCCATCGCCCATCGTGATTGCGACGACAATCATACTCATGAACCTTGGGGACATACACCCAATGGGTGGGCAACATCACTTGAAGTTGAGTACCCAACTGGCCTTTGCCGTGAATGGGCACAGTGCCTTCGACTGGCGGCCGTTCAACATGGGGCGATTGACCTCCCCAATGAGATGCTGCAAGACACCTCTGCCAATCTCAACCATTTGGCCAAGGAGTCACTGTGTGTGCATGTGCGAGGCAAACGTCTTCGCTCACTGATGAGAGAGGACAGCTACACCGTCCGACTCACCGGACCGCTGGAATCACTTGCAGCACTCCCCAAGATTGTGGATAAGCCTTTAGTTTTGCCGGCCACCTGCCAGTCCAACCCACCAATCCTGGTCTTGCCGGCCCATGCCAAACTACTACAAACCCCAATTTTACAGGGGGGAGAAGTGGGGCAGATATTACATGACTCAGCTCCAAGCTATCAAGTGGAATTTGGCATACCATGGGAGCCCATGGAGTTTGTCAAGCGAGCCAGTGGCCTGTCGCACCCTGGCTACTTTCTTGGTGTGCATGAGGTCTTGCTTGGTTTGTTCGACAAGATGTCAACGGCATCTGCTCACTCGTTGGCCCAAGACAGGACTGCAGCCATGAGGAAATGGACACTCAGATTGGCTGAGCTGAAGTCCCTTGGGTGTGACGGTCTTGAAGGTGCATCGGACCATGCCAAACTCATCTTGAAAGACAAGAACATGAAGCTGTTCGCTGAGATGGTTGAGGCCTCTGGCTCGCCAGATGTCAAGATAGCGGAGGACGTGGCCAAAGGGTTCGACTTGATGGGACCAATGCCCTCGGGTGGAATATACCCAAACAAGCCTCTATATGCCACCTTGCTTCCTGAAAAGGTGCGAGACATGGCACCTCTTGCACGTGAGGCAACATGGAATGCGGTCAGACGCTCCAGGGATGATGCAATGTGTCAAGAAATTTACGACTCCGCCCTTGAAGAGACCTCAAAAGGCTGGATGAGGGGCCCTCTTTCCTTTGATGAGCTGCCCGAGAAGACAAGGAGATTTGGAGTTAAGCAATCTTCCTCGAGTTCAGATGGGGTGAAGGTCATGAAGTTTGGACCGATTGATGACTTCTCAGAGTCCCTCATCAATGTGACCAACTCGTGTGATGAGACCATCCAGCCGATGGGGGTTGACCAGATATGTGCCTCTCTGGTGAAGCGAATGAGGGTGAGGCCGGGCGATGAATTGGTTTGCAAGACCATTGACTTGCGCAAGGCCTACAGGAACCTTCCCCTATCACTGAGCTCCTTGCAAGATGCATACATTGCGGGTCTTTTTCCCATCAGAAGGGAAGCCACAAGCTTTTCAGACTTTGGTGCTCCCCTTCGGGGCGAGGGCAGTGGTGATGGGGTTCTGTGTCGAACATCATATGCCATCTGGCGAATTGGAGTTGTCATCTTTGGTTTGCACTGGACGGTTTACTTTGATGATTAATTCTTGGTGGTGGAAGTGTCCGAGGCGAAACACATTGATTTGGCCCAGCAACTGCTCTTCATGCTTCTGGGGTGGAGGACGTCTGATGAGAAAGAAGGCGACTTCAATGCTATGTCCCGGATCTTGGGTGTGCAAATAGACCTGGCCGAAGCTCACTTGGGTGTTGCTGTCGTCCACAATGTGGAAAGCAGGGTGCGTGAGCTGGTGTCTACCATTGATGAGATCCTTGGGCGGGGCGCCCTGACTATGGCTGAGATGAGAACCTTGAGAGGCCGTCTCGTGTTCGCGGAGTCCCAGATCTTTGGAAGACTTGCGGGGGTGTTGATGACAGCTTCCGCGATAGCCTTGTCTTCCTGAGGGACAGTTCTGTCCGGAGAACCCCGAAGGATCCTTGCAGATGTTGGACGGGTGTATCGCTTGTACACCGACGCTTGTTTTGAAGAGGGTTCAGGGGGCCTTGGTGGCGTTCTCTTTGATGAGACCGGGACAATGTTGTCTTTTTTCTCTGACAGGATGTCCCCCTGAGGAAGTGTCAATTCTCAATCCTCTAGGGAAGAAGGGCTTGATATTCGAGCTCGAAACTCTTGCAACGGCAATTGGTGTAACACAGTTGTTGCCTCTGATGGCGGTGAGACCTTGGGACCGTGTGGTCATTTTCTAGACACTGAATCTTCCTTGGCACGTCTTGTATCAGGGGCCGGCAGCTCGACGCTTGACAATGCGTTGTTTGGGGCGATCCTTCAGTGGGAATTTGATGTGAGGGCAGTGTGCTGGTACGAGCGGGTGGCAAGTCATTCAAACATAGCGGATGATCCATCACGTGGCAAATGTGACCACTTTCCGCCATCCTTGAGGATCAATGTTGATCCCGTGTCATTCCTCCGTGACTTGCTTCCAGATGTCGGGACAGGTCGAAACAGGGGGTCCAGCACCTGACCCGAATTCCCCATGTGCTAAAATGAGTGTTTGTATCGCGCTGCTGAGGGCTTTGAACAGTTGCTTTCAGATGATGTGGTAAGTTGCTTCTCATGGAGTGCAGCGTAATCATAACACCTTACAACAGAGTCTGAATTTAGAACACGTGATGTTCGTCAACTGTTCAACTTTGCATCTTGTTTGTGTCAGCTGCTGTCAGTGATGTACACTGGTTTCATTGGAACTCATGTGAAGTTCGTTCATGGAAGTCTTGGCCCAGCATCTGCACGATCTTGCCCACCGTCCTTCCCCTATCGCCTCCATGTCTCTTCTACCTGCTCGTCAGCCAGTTGCCTTGCAGGACTTCATCTATCCAGTCCTCATTGCGGATCGCAATCTCCAGGCGTTGAATGCCTTGATGGAGCTCGAAGATTGGCTAGAGGACACACCAGTGCCAGGTGCCTTGCCAGCCATTCGTCAGTCGATTCGTTCCCTCCGACAGACAATCGTCTACATTTCTTTGGTCAAACTTCAGCGGCCGGCAGCACTTCAAAGGGCACTCAATGCCGAATTTGTGCGACATGGCAGAGCGCCATTGGTCGACTTGGACTGGTGATCATCGCACCTACCTTCTCGCTTTTTACATTTAATTTCATGTCACCGGAGGGGCCGAACCCCGCCGTTGTCCAGCACCTGACCCGAATTCCCCATGTGCTAAAAAGAGTGTTTGGATAGCGCTGCTGAGGGCTTTGAACAGTTGCTTTCAGATGATGTGGTAAGTATATACATGTATACACATGTGCATATATGTATATATATGTAAAAATGTATATATGTATATATGTATCTATATATCTATGTATCTATGTATCTATGTATCTATGTAAATATGTAAATATGTATATATGTGTATATGTGTATTTGTGTATTTGTGTATATATGTGTACTGTATATATGTATATTTGTAAATATGTATATATGTATATATGTATATATGTAGGTATGTATGTATGTATATAGGTATATTGTGATTCCACCTCGTTGCAGCAACCAGTGGTCCGATATTCACCCTGCAAGGCATTCTTCGCTTCACTTCAGGGAAAAACACAGTTTCTTCGTGCCAGCACATTCGCTCAGGAGTGCCAGAGGTGGGAGGGCTGGGGATTCATCCGTGCTTAAGCTCTTGGAGTGGAGCGAGGACGCTCTTTAGAAAGCCAGGGTGCTTTACCTTCTGGCCTTTCGGCCTTGGGTTGCAACCCAAACTGCCTGTGGACGTTACCTGTGACTTTTGTGCTGCGTGGTCGAGGAAAACGACTGCTTTTGCCTGTTATGAAGGTGTCTTGGGAGCAGCTGCCAGTGTACTTGGGGATCCGATCCCATTTACACTGGTAGCGGAGCTACCGAAAGAACGGTTGAATCCAGGGTGGAAGAAGACAGTCGGTGATCATGCCTGAAACCTCCGCCGGAACTGAAGCATCCGCCAGTGAGAGTTCGTCAGGAAATGTCACCAACCAGTTAGCAATCTTAGTGCCGTCATTGGACCCAGGAAAAGATGACCTCCAGGTTTATCAACAGAAGGTTGCCTTGCTACTGGAAGCTTGGCCTGTTGGGAAGTACACTGAGTTAGCCACCCGGCTAATCTTGAACTGCACAGGATCAGCCTTCAAGAAGTTGCAATTGCATCAATCTGAGTTGATTGCCAACGATCGAAAGTCCATACATCGCATTGTTGAGCTCCTTGGTGGCCACTGGGGTCAGATTGACCTTGAGCAGCGCTATGAGTTTGCTGAACGAGCATTGCACAGATGTTCCCAAAAGAGCGATGAGAGTGCAGATTCGTATCTGGCACGTGCTGACATTATTTGGACTCAGTTGAATTCCAAGAAATTTCAGTTGAGTGACTTGCAAGCGTATGTGACGCTGCGTGGATCTGTAGTGTCTCCTGAGGACAAGACACGTGTTCTTGTGGATGCCGACGTTGCAGACAAAGGTGAACTCACTGTCAAAAGGGTCAGCTCAGCCATTCGTATGCTCGGTGCTGGATTCTTTCAGGAAATTGCCTCAGGCAAACGGCGGGGCAAACAGAAGACCTACGATCAAGCAGCCTTCACAGCGGAGGATCTGGAAGAATCTGATTTGGATCAATACGCCATGATAGCGGACAACACAGAGGAAGACGACCAAATGGTCGAGGCGCTTGTCCAAGAAGGTGATGAAGATGCTACGCTGGTCATGGATTTCGAAGCTGCAGCAACAGAGTTGTTGGAAAATGATGATGATCTTTCTGCAGCCTATACGCCATATACGGATGCCCGCAGGCGCCTGAATGAGAAAGTGCGCTCACGCGGCTTTTGGCCGATTTCCGCAAAGGGGAAGTCCAAAGGTCCGTTCAAAGGTGTGAAAGGCAAGTTCTCCAAGGGACATGGATCGTCTCGCAAGTCCTTGCGGCAACGGATTCTGGAATCAAGGTGCAGACTCTGCAACCAGGTAGGACACTGGAAGGCGGAATGTCCAAGCCGCCGAGATGCCTCCGGACCATCGACCAGGGAACCACACAGGCTCCGACCTCATTTGCTCAGGTCGATCCATCAGCCGTGGGTGTAAAAGATGCACTTCCTATGGAATTCCTGAACCTCCCAATGCAGCAAGAGACCGCACTTGATGAAATTCAGCATGAAGTAGGAGTAGAACAGGTTTTCATGACCATTAACATAGATGACTCAAAAATACGATTCCGAAAATCATTGCATCAATGGGAAATTTCATCAAATCAGATCACACCGCCTGCCAGGAACAGCCATGATGACCAAGCTGTTCGTTTGCGCCTGCGAAGTCGTGTGCATGCCTGTCAGCCTGGGATTGCCGATGATGAACCGAAAGCCTGTGACTCCTCCGAAGTAGCCTCACATGGGAGTTTAGGTATAGTTGATCTAGGTGCCACCAAAACAGTTATTGGAAGTAAACTGGTCCCTGAACTGTTGAATAACCTAGGGTCCCCAGGTCCGAAAACAGGTCACACGTTGCCCTTGCGTTGTCACTTTTCGATTTGGAAACCATGGTGTCTTGCGGAGCCAGCAGGCATTAGTTGTGCCAATTCCTGGACTCCTGCTGAAAACCGCAGTAGTGCAAGGAAATACACCGTTTCTCCTTTCAAACACCTTGCTGCGTGCCATAGGAGCAACTGTTGACACAGCCAATCATGTCCTGCATGCCACCAAGTTGGATAAGAGTTTTCCATTAGTTTTGACCAGCAGGGGTTTGTTTCTTGTGGATTTGACTGACTTGGCGAAGCCAATGCCGGAGTCAACCATTTCTTCAATACCTGCCGAGACTCACACCACCGTGAGTGATCAAACAGAGTGTGCTTCCGTCAACGTTCAGCACTCCAGAAATGTCAGCATGGCAAGATGTCCGAGAATCTTCATGTCAGCCAAGATTTGGTTTTTGCTGATGGTAACGGGGTAACGGGGGTAATCGGTAATAATGATAATAAAGGTGATCAAGATGCTCATGAGGCCACCACGTCAATGCAATCAAAACCCGATGGAAAAACCAAGAACAGCAGCTCAGATCGGTCCAAAGCATTGCCCCGGAGTTTCCAAGTTCTGAGACGCGATGGCCTTGTCGACTTTGGCAAAGCGGCTCCAGAAAGGCTAGCAGCCAGTGGAAGAGATCAGTCGGGACTTTTCCCAGTACTCACTAGGGGTTGCCGGAATTTTAGATTCCATGCGAGAAGTAAGGGAATCACAAGAAGGCCACACCACGAGCAGCAGTCCTTTTGATGTGTCTGGACCAAGCTTCGTGCGATTGAGGGAGCTGTGGACACTCGCTTCCGAGCTCTTGCTGGAACCTGGCCCTCCATTCTCATCGTTGAATGCAGATCGACCTCCTCAAGTTGCAGATGGTGAGCCACATACTCGCCCCCTTTTGGATCCGCGGTGGGCAGAGGTTTCCTTGGCCCATCTCAAAGAGACGGGCGACTACCTCCTCAAGAGGCGCAATGTCGGCAAGTTCCTCAAGAACTCCAAGGAGCAGGGACAAGAAGAGTGCACAGAAGCCGAGCCGAAGAGACGGCCGCGACCAAAGCCAAAAGCAAGGAGCCAGGCGGCCGCGATGACGGCCGAGGGGTGAAAGTGCCCTGTCTGCATGCCAGTGGCGGCCACTCCAATGCCGATGTGCCTCTGCAATTAGGGTTCCGGCCCTGCTCAATGCCTTGCCGCGATGGCTGATTAGAACACCCTGCGGCCTTCAACGTTTTTTGCATTCCATCATGCCAATGCCCAATGGTGAACCAGACTATATATACGTCATCGGGAAGCTCTACATGGCGAATGCCTTTGCCGTATCCGGAAGTTTTCATGGCTGGAGGAAGCAATGACCCCAGGTCGCATGTGAAAAGGCTGGTGTCAATGCAAGTGGGCGTTTTTGACCAGCTCAGTTTGAACAAGCCTGATGCTGCGCCCCCTTTTTTTCGGCTGGGAGCTAGGTTGAATGGCGAGGCAGTGGTCTGCAGTCAAGATGCTTGAGCACTTGAGCACCTTTCGCAATACCCTGAATTCGGTTCATGCGGCTGACATGGGACGAGCGGTGGGTAAAGTTGAGGGCTTCGAAGAAAGCCTCGGTGCTCGGTCCCGTGCCCTTGCGTCTTTGCAGCTCTCCGCCAAGAGCAACTACTCCGGCGGTCATCGGCATGCTGATGGCGACTTGGATGAAGCCTCTTCTCGTGTGCATTGTGGCAAGGTTGTAGTTGTGGGCGAAGTGGACTTGCGCAAGGACCCTACTGCAAGGCCGCTGATTGCAGAACGGCTACACTTTTTGGTGACTCCTGGTTTTGACCCCAGAAAGTTCTTTGACAAAAGCATCTTGCAGCTGCACGACTTTCCGCTGACTCATGGCCGTGACCTTGCAACGGTTGGAGAACCTCCCAAGGTGAGCAGATTCGTGCGAGCCCGAAGGCAAAGCTTGACCTCTTCAAGAAGATGGCTGCGGCCTATTTCTGAGGGAAAGTTTCTGGACAAGTACCGCAGTGGTTTGTTCGCCCTGCCGAAGGATGCCGAGAAAGATAGAATGGTGCGTGGTGGGCGTCCAGCTGCCATGGTGGACCAGGGCCAAAACAAATGGTGTTATTGGATGGCCAGCGCTGCATGCCTTGCTTCCATCTACCGTGAGCCCGATAAGGTTCTCCTCAGCTCTGGTGAAGATTAGCGTGACTATAATTACCAGTTCAAGGTCAACAGCGTGCGGACCAACAGGAACGTGTTGCAGGGCAGCCTCACCTTGGATGAGGCAAAGTATGTCTTTGGGCCGGAGTTTACATGGCACTTCCCAAAGGTCACTGTCGGCCTGTCTTCATTAGCTATGGGAGACTTCTGTCGCTGCTGCGCGGTGGAGTTTGCACAATGCTCCCATTTGGGATTGTTGCTGCAGCACGGTGTCTCAAAGGTTGCTGAGCTCTTGTCCCTGCGTGGGGCAATTCCTAGAGTCTTAGAGGCTAGCTTCAGATCTTAGAGCAAGTGCTGCGCACCTTCTTTGATGATGGAGATATACTGAAGGCCGGCTGTGAAAGAACGAAAAAGGATCCATATGGCCAGAGCCGCTTATGAAGTTGCAGGCTTGGTCAACAACCCAAAGAAGGGCTTCCTTTGAACCATGCGCGAGCTACTGCATGGGGGAGTTGAAGTTGATGGGATCAAGGGCCTGATGCGAGCAAGCCAGAAACGACCGTGGCCTTGCATTGCAATTACCTTGCGTGTGTGCCCTTTGCGCCTCACCACTGTTGGAAGGCTTGAGAGCCTCGCCGGAAGCTGGATATCCATTCTGGGTGTGTGGCGGCGACTTTTAGCTTGCTGGATGTAGTCTTTGACCCTATGTTTTGGAAGCAGCCAGGGAACAGTGGTGAACCTCCGTGCGCCTTATGCGCCGTTTGTGATGGCTGCAGTGAAGGCAAAGCTGGACCCGGCGGTGGCGCAGGAAGTTGCTTGTCATTGGCTGCGAAAAGGGGTTTGGTCCAAGTCTCTTCCGCCTGGAAAGGCGCTGCTTCGACAACATGGTCTTCTCCCTGTCGATGAGGAGCTGCCGGAGGATGTCTATAGATCCCACACTTTGTGGGAGATACTTGCACGTGGACTTTTGTACAGTGAGTGCTGGCAGTGGGGAATTAACAAAACGAAGCACATAAACATCCTGTTGTTGCAGGCCCTTACGTTGGAGGAGAAGCGCAAAGCCAACTCGCGGCCCAGCTGCCGTTTTTGGGCCGGAATGGGTTCCCAGGTGGGTCACACGATGGGTCTTGGAGCAATTGTGAAGGGCCGAGCTGCTTCTGGAAGCTTCAGCGCTGTGCCTCAGCAACCAATGCCAGATGCGATAGCCGGTGATGTTACAGTTGCCCAATGTACTGCAACGCTGCTTCCAATAGGGCTGATGCCCCTACGCGTGATGCATGTCCTCTTCCTCCCCCTCCTCCTCCTGCTCCTCCTGACCTTGCTCTTTCTGGATGGTTTGAGGATTTGCAGCAAGGTGACTTTGCCGCCTTCGACGTGTGGATGGAGGCGACTGGTGCTCCTACTGGTGAAGTCCTGCTGCCCTATGCTGACATCTGTGGTTCACAAGAGCTTGACCTGAGACCCGCCAAGAAGGTCAGACCGCCTGCGAAAAAGGTGTCACCTTCAGCAGTCGGCACGAATGTCTTGTCCACAAGCCCATTGCCTCCAGTGCGGAGGTGCAAGCTTTCCGCTGAGGCTGTTGAGTTTCTGGTAAAGCTTCCCACGCAGCCAGTTCTTCTTCAAAGAAGGCGCGTGCAGTTTTTTGGAGCCTGGTGGACTGGACCTTTGCAGTGGGAAGTTTGGTGCGGCGAAGATGATGATGAAGTATATGGAGCCCCCTTCGCCATCACCTTCGAGTGGAACAGAAGTGCGGCAGAAAACTTGCTGGATGAGAAGCTCAGGGCGAAGATCACAGCTATGATACGTGCAGGATGCTTTCTTACTATGGAGGCGGCGCCAATTTGCTCAGGCTTCTCTGTTGCAGTGACGCCACCAGTGCAGAGTTCCAGGTATCCGAGAGGCATACCAGGGCTGCGGCATTTAATGCGACAGAAAGTTTCAGATGGGAACTCTCACAGCGATTTTTTGCATGATGCTGTTGCTGAATCTGAATGCAAATCCCTTGCCTACTTTGTGGAGAACCCGGACCTTTTGTGGTTTTGGCTGCGGAAAAAATGGAGAAGGCGGAGGGCGAGTGCATCGAAGGAGCTCTTTAAATGCTCCTTTTGCCACTTTGGCATTGCTTTGGCGTAAGGACGCCCGCTTTGCCACCAACACCCGCCTTGGGGGAGTCAGAATGTTTTGCAAGTGCAGACGAACGCATCAGCGGTTGAAGGGGTCAGCATCATGTGAGAAAAATCCCTTGGACTGCAGTGGCGCAGTCCTATCCACGGGGCTTTGCAGGCTGTTGGCCTTAGCACTTTGTCAGAAAGCAGGTTGGACAGGCTGCGAAAGATTTCATGTAGCTGGACGCGCGAAGGCCGACAGTCTTCGACTTGGTGAAGCTGCTCATTCTGGACCGCGACGCCGCGCCCCTGCTGTGCTACATGGGACGTTGGGAGGTGTGCAACTGGTCTCAGCGCAGACTTTGGCGCTTGAAGCGAAGCAGCTTCTACTTTTCCAGCAATGATGCAAGGATCGCCTTCCTTCTGCCGAGCCCGAGTTTTTCTTTTCAGCAGCCCCTCTGTCTTGGGTGAAGGCAGTTGAGACCTATGCGGAATGGCTGTACCGAAACCCAGGGGCCTTGAGTAACCTGAGGCACCTCATACTAGCCATACAACGGTGGATACCTGCAAGCAGACCGGTCATGTTTTCTGCCTGCGAACTGGTTGACAAATGGGAGCGACTTTTCTCATGCAGAACCGAGTTCCAATTCCAGAAGCTCTGGTCTGCGGAATGTGCTGAGTGGCGTGGCGTATGAAGTGGTGGTTTTGGGCTGGTGCCACGGTTTTAGCCTTTTGATGTCTGCGAGCCTCCTGGCTCCCCAGTGTTTTTGCGGCTTAGAAGCTTTAAAAGTCAGTTTAGACAAGCTGCTCGGATTCAGCACATGAAGGTCATGGACACGAAGGCAACCAAAGTTCTCTCCAAGACAATTGAAAGCACACCGCTCGACCAGCCGCTGTTCAATGCCAGTCCGTACCAGTACTGCAAGAGGTAGGATCAAATCCTTCAGTTGTTGGGGATTGACAAGTCTTTTGGTTTGACGCCGGGCGGCTTGAGAGGTGCTGCCGCTGTGTATCACTACAAAGCTGGTAAGCCAATTCAGGACCTTCTTTGGCTGATGAGGCTCCGGTCGCAAACTACACTTGAGTGTTACTTGCAAGAGGGGTTCAGGGTTCGTCTGTGCACGTCAAAAGTGGGTCGTTTGTGCACGTCAGACGGTTGGTCGTCTGTGCACATTTTTGTTGTGTGTTTTTGTCATTGTATCTCTGTAACATGATTCTTCTTCTAGCTTTTTTTAAAACATCATCACACAACTCATCAAGTTATGTTTTTTTCCTCACATCTCTGTGTGGGGCTTT
>Ga0126342_10007401_pt1 | contig 19595 bp, 17 predicted proteins | sample Cyp1metagenome_FD_92528 | JGI IMG/M metagenome (GOLD analysis project Ga0126342, IMG submission 92528) | Coral microbial communities from Lord Howe Island, Old Settlement Bay, Australia - Cyphastrea 1 metagenome | ecosystem: Host-associated > Invertebrates > Cnidaria > Coral ... | reverse complement strand
ACTCGCAGTTGAGGTCCGGCAGGGAACACTGGGCGTGGACGGTCGTGGTTGAGGTCCGGCAGGGAACACTGGGCGTGGATGGTCGTGGTTGAGGTCCGGCAGGGAACACTGGGCGTGGATGGTTGTGGTTGAGGTCCGGCAGGGAACACTGGGCGTGGATGGTCGTGGTTGAGGTCCGGCAGAGAACACTGTGGATCGCGGGTCGCAGTTGGACGAGGAGGACGACGAGGAGGACGACGAGGACGACGACGACAAGGACGACAAGGAGGACGAGGAGGAGGCAGGAGGCAGGAGGCGGCAGGAGGAGGAGGCAACTGACATAAAATCTAACAACCCTCACCTGGCAGGTAGAGAACAATAAGAGACTAAAATACGAAATGATTGAAAACAAAACGCCAAAAACAACATCCGATTTAATACGTTGGATTTCTGAGCTGGATCAGCAAATGTCGTAGGATCGCATTCGTTTTGTACTCCAAGTGTTAGTTCCAGATTTTTCTGAAGGTTTGCCAAGAACATTACACAATAGATAAGAATTATATATATATATATTATTTCATAGAAATTCAACAATGATCAATGGAACTTGACTGAACAATACCTAGGATTATTGAACATCAATGGGAATTGAATGAACAAACTCACGATTTCCAAAGGGAATTTCCAGCATTTTCCGCAGTTTTCGCACCTTTCTCATCCATCGGATGTATTTCCAAATCGAGGTTCACTGGTCGCTCTGATCGTCTCTTGGATATTTTGAAGTTCGCCAGACTGTTCCGCATCGTTCAGCGACTCGTCTGCCTCAGAATGGTTTTTTTTACTTCACCTCGGGGGCCTCACCTTGTGGGGAGGGGCCATGCACAGGTGACATGTCTTCAATTCTTGGAAAAGAACCCACTATACTTCAGTATAAGGTCTCGAAAGTGTAACAATCCAATTGAGTTGAGTTGGTGATTTTTCAAAACGAAAAACTGGCTTCCAATAGTTTCAGGATTCAGGATTGGTTGAGCATTCATATTTGGTAGTTGTGGATGTTCATCGCACACCCATTCCGATGGTCCAAAAGGTATTAACCACCATTGAACCAGCTCTAAACAAGCATCATCTCCATCATCTCGGCCACTAAAGGCCATGCGCCCCCAAAAAAAACAACGCCAAAGAACGTGTTTACCCTTTCAAAAACCAGTTCTATGTCCATCAACACCCCCAACATCGTCAACATATTTGACCACCACATCTCCTTTTTGGGTACCCTCCCCGCATTTCTGGCGCCGACCAATGACCCCAGGCTGCTTCGGACACTGCACGGCATCGTGTGGCGCAATTTCCTGCGACCGCACCACGGCCTGGCACAACAGCTGTATCACAAGAGGCGCCATGTGGGTTACAACCCCAGTTACCCTCTGGTAAACTAACATAACTATTGAAAATCACCATTTTTGATGGGGAAATCAAGTAATAGTATTAATGGGTAAATTTAACAGTTTGCTATTGAAAATGCATGAAAATGCCCATTTATAGTTGATTGACCGAACTTAAAGATCGTGATTTTCCATAGCTATGTTATATATTAGTGACTGCCAGAGGTTATCAGTAGGGTAAGTAGGGCTAGTCCGGTTATAACTGGGGCTACAGCCCACTATTCCGGACTATTCCTGCGGTGAAGCACGATGTATGGCATGATTTTCCATTTGGATAAGTCCAGTTGGGAAAGAATCTGAAGTAATACTAACAGCCTAGTACTTACCAAATACCCCCAAATCTGGGGCAACCTTGGATGGGTGTTCCATGCCGTTCAGCTGCGCAGGTTGTGGCGGGTCTTCCAAGACTTAGATGAGGCCGGGGCGATATGGGGCGATGATCCCAACCGATTTTGGATGCTTGAAACCGCAACTATAAACATTTTTAGATTTTGATATAGTTTGATATTGTATGTACATATTTTGTAAACTTATGGTATCAAACTATATCACACTAGGTACATACATATGCATACACAGATATGTGCATGCTGCATATATCTCTCTCTTTGTCTCTCTCTCTCTCTCTCTCTTTCTCCCTATATATATATATATATTTATATATACGTAAGTACAAGGGCCGAATGATGAGAACCCAATCATCAACGAAGCAACATATTTTGCTCATGGTGTGAGGTAGCTATACCTGTGCTATCCTGTGCTATTGGGACTTGTCGCAAAATCCAGCAACCCCGCGGCACCTAGTTACCCAGACAGTTCACATGTCAAATGGCTATGGATCAAAGGTCTGGCACTTTTCTGTTCACACTAAATAGATGGGATCTATTGATGTGCATCCCCCACACATACATGGAATATCATGGAATCATGTCCTGGCTTTCGTTTTTGATTCATCTCCAAAGCCCAGAGTTTTCCACAAAGTTTCCAGACTGATTCGCAGGGAAAGAAGGGACAGCTGAGCACCGAACAGATGAGTTTCTTTTTCATGGTCGCTGGGCATGGCCATCATGGTCGCGGGAGGGTTGAACATTTGGCTGCCAGGGTACGGCAGGGTAAACTAGATGTGGAATAGCCATGGTTTTCCGTTCGGGACATGATGTCCAAATGGTAGGTTTTCCACAGCCATGTTACTTGACAGGAGGGTAAATGTCCATTGATATTCTTCGGTAGATGGATTGATTCAAGGGAAAATTTCAACCACAAACCATTGCTTCAGCCCCCATATTATAGGATATTATAGGTTTTCCTATGCTTTTCCGGGCATTTTCCTTGAACCGAAGCCTATTCTCTGTGGGATATGGCTTGACGTCCGCTCGACAAAAACAACCCTAGGCGATGCGCCTGGAGTTTCCAGAGCGAAAGGCCGCTGGGTTACGGAGAAAAATCCCTGACTTTGGGGAATAGCAAGAATTATAAAGGCAAAACGCAACATCAATATACATTAGTAGTACCCTCTGGTAAATTAACATAGACCCTGGAACTGACCAATTTATAGTGGAAACTAGTCTTTCAACCCCTATCTGGCAGGGTCTATGTTAATTTACTGGAGGGTATCTCCTAAAGGTATCTAAAGGTTAGATCTTGTACCAATTGTATCATATGATTATCATATGTCATATGCGATTCATTTTTCGTTTGGAGTATTGGATGGGATGGCTTGATTTGCCCATCCCGGAATTGAATGGTAACATAAAAATGGTAGCTAAATGGATAGTAAATCAGGCGCACTCACAAACATCCCAATTGAAAATTGCTGAAATCCTCTCTCTTCAGCAATGATTTGCATAAGACTAAGAGCATGCATTTTCCATTGCGTTTGATTAGATAACGGATGGTATCTCCTAATGCATTCCGGTTTCAATCGGTTCGCTTCATGGATAATCTTCCCCATGTGCCATGTTCCTTTTTTTTGAAATTCTCGGGTTGTCGCACGCAGTAAATATGAGTCAATATGCGGAATGCACTCTTGAATCCTTAATTTGTCGGGCTTCCAATCGCCGAGTTGTTTTTTTAAATGTTTTTGATTCATATTTCATCATCCCCATCCCATCTCGAAGTTGATTTGCTTCCCTGGCATCACGCCTCCTCCCATTCGGGTTTGTCGGTGACCCCCATTGAAATGGATTACACAGGAACCATTTTTCCTTGACAATTTTGGGGTACACCCTATTTTCAGACATATCTAGAATCTAGAGATCATATCGTTTGCTACCTATCCCCGCGATATCTGCATTGCATCCCCATTTTTTGCAACTGGATCCCCAAAAAATGTGATGTATCCCATAGTCCCCAATGAACTCACCAACTTATTCTGCAATCACCCAATTTTTCCCATCATCATCCCCCCCATCACCATCTCCCAGTCCCTACACCAAAAAAATCATATTATATATATAATATATATATAATATATATAATATATATATAGATATAATTATATATATATATGTATCCGATTATACATCATTATTATACCACTACTCGTTGCGTCGCATATAATTTTTATTCATGTTTCTTGCCTCATACTGGAGGTTATTTTTTGCCATCATGCCCCCAACATTCCCCCCACCCAATGTGCAATTAATATCATAATTAAAGGGAAAAAACATGTTCGAGTGAGAACAATCATCCCCCCTATCAGTAGCTATCAGTTGATATCAGTGATATTCCACATGCAGAAATGTATAGTTTCTGATAATTCATAGGCATTTCATATCTAGTTAAACTAATAGTTACAAATCCCATTGATATCGATTGATTATATATATATGTGTAGATGTAGATGTGTGTGTGTGCGTGTGTGTGGTAGTAGTTGAAATTTTCCAAAACGCCATGTTTGATTACCAGAGGCTACTTGCCATTACTAATTTATATTGAACAAACAACTGCTATCCCATTGATGTCATCCCATCCCATCATCCCAGATCCACTGATGGATTGATTTTCTTGGGAGTTTTGTTGAAACCGGTTTCCCCCCATCTTGGTCAAAACCATGGGTTTCCGGTGAAGATTTTCCCATGGATTTTCCCCTTCTCCATTCGCCAGGTGGGGATGTCCAAGTCGAAGGTCTTCCGCTCCAACGTCACCATGGCCTCCTCCCACGGCGCCGCCGCCTTTGCCAGCCGGCAGCGCCTTGACGTGAATTTGCCCAGGGATTTCCCTTGAACAACGGAGGAAAAGAGTGTGGAAAATCGTGGAAACTATGGGAAATCATGGGAATATCATGGGAGATGCCAGAGAATGCCCGGCCGCGGCAGTTTCGAAAGTAGGAGATGACTATCAATAGCCTATAGAATATGTCGAAAAAAACACCGGGGAAACCGGAGAAGAAAAACATGACCCATGGAAATCCTGGGGTTTCCCGCATATCATGGGACTAGTGACTAAACACTGGTATATACATATAATTACTGTATGTATGAGATACGGTCAAAATAAGCGTAGACTACTTTAGTAAGGGAGGGTCCAGTTGCGTTGAGAAAGTGCACCAAACCATGTAAAGCGATAGGCCGCCCCCCAAAAAAAATAGAACTTGTAACCATATGAGAATGCATTAAACTTGGTGTAAACCAAGCAAATATTGTTGTGTGCCTTCACGCGATGGGCAAACTTGATGAAGCAAATTCAACATGCAGTGCCCACGTTTCTTGCAGTTGCCATATCATGCGTTGCCCAAGGTGATTGAACCGTTGCTTTCTGCATGCAGTTTTTTCTTCCAAGTCCCAAGTCAGTAGAATTAAACTCAACTAAATGCGACCGAATTCTGAATCAAATCAAACAATTGTTTTAAATCTATATAATTCTGAATTCCGTTTATGTGCTCTAGTTTAATTCGGATTTTGGTTTCCTTTGTTTCCTTTTCTTCTTTTTTCCTTCCTTTTTCTTTTATTTTCCTTTTAAAACGAAATGCCATTGAATTCTGAAGTATACCAAAATTGAATTTGAATCCAATTCTGAATCCCATTTATTTCATTTTTTGTTTTTTGTTTGATTTGTAATTTCTTCTTCCTTCGTTTCCTTTTCTTGTTCCTTCCTTTTTCCTTTTTTTTTTCAATTGTCCTTCTTGTTCCACGTTCCTCTTTCTTTTCCTTTCTTGATCATCAAAGTGATCTAATTTAGCGATAATCTTAGCGATAACCTAGTGATAAACTTTTGTTGCAAAAAGGATCCCCGAAGAGGGATAGACTCATTTGATCCCAACAAGAAGAAGGGTTCAACGAAAAAGTGAACAGGTTCTCAACACTAGACTCTAGACATCACTAGACCATCAGATTGTTCTGAGACTTGGGGAGCCTAATGCACTTCTTCATAGCTACAAACGCTTCTTTAATGGACCATCTTCAATTTCTAAAGCTTTTGAGCGGGGAAGTGTGGCGCTTTTCTGACGCCATTGCTTAATCAAACAGGGACAAGGGCGAGGTGAACCTTTTTTCGTTTTCATAGAGTTAGTGATCGAAGAACCTTTGGGAACCATTGACCTTAATTAATTACTGTCTTTGTAGTTCGGAGTTGAGATTGTAATAAAATTCCTTGCTTAGGAAAGAGTCATAAAGAGTCTAGGAATGTGCTTAGATAGCGCCAATTCCGCTTCATTTTTGCATTATTTAGTGTTGATTTGAACAAAACACTGTAAAGCGATAGGGCCCCCCAAAAAAACATCCAAAAACGATAACTTATACTTTTGTACCAGGCGTAAGCAATTGATTTTGACGCCGGCTCATATATACACAATATCATTGGATATTTTGACACCATGCAGTCAGGTCGATCGAAAATACCTGAAAACCTTGGAATGATGTGGAAAGCGCACAAACTGGATGGATAAAAACATGGACGATACTGTGTAGAAAACTTGAATTAGAAGAAGGCACCTCGACCCTCCGTGTAGCCATTCTATACCAATTTTCAAAAATTGGTGCATCGCAATACCATAAAGATAAATTTGTTTTCACTTTTATATTTTTTATGTTTGGTTTTTGCATATGTTTGGTGGGTACGTTGAGGCCCTAGACATTTCCAAACATTGCACATCTATGTCGTTTTTGTCTACATTGTACTTACAAGGTGGGTGAGGTTAAGGATAGGTTTCGCCGCGGTTTCGCCGTCAGTCTAGTAAAGAACAGATTGAAATCCTGCAATGTTACATTCATCGATGGGTTTTGCCTTGTTTTAGCCACCAAAAACGGGATACATCATGTTCATGGTTTATTCTTCATGATCCGCATCCTCCAGATGAAGAGATCCACTGCTAAGTCCGGCGGGTCATTTCGTAGGCCTTAGGGAACGAACCCCATTCACCCGGCGACTTGCAGCGCCATTTTCAGGGGTATATGGTCCCCTTAAAATGGCTCGGGTACCATCCCGTCAATGGGGGATCCCAGCATATCAAACATATCAAAACAACGTTTGGAGATTTTTGGGATGAACATCCATAGCAACATCCATAGCAACATCCATAGCAACATCCCAGCCATTTTCGTGTGAAAACCCGGGGGAATCCATGGGCGCCATGGGGCTTCAAGCCGGGGCCCACCAGCGACGGTGCCGCCACGCTGAAGGTATGGAACCATGATGAGCCTGAAACCGGCGGCGCTGTCTCGACTGCCGCCTGGCAACGCCTTGGAGGTATAGGATGATTTTTTAGGTTACCGCAAGTTGTGCAAAAACCAAAGCAGAACCATCCATAAGGTCAGATATATCCACAAAAAGGTTGGATTTTCATTGATTTTTTAGCTCAAAATTTGAATCTGGAAAATCCGACTGGTGAAAAATTAGTTGCCAAATAGATTTGTAAACTGTTTACATCCCGCTAAAACAAAAGGTTTGAAGGGGATGCTGCATCTCCGGTGAATGGCGAGCTGGCATCTTCACCGGAGACTTCACGGCCCATGAGAAGTTGGTGAATTGCCAGAAAATTCGCATACAAAAATGGTCAGTCAGCTAGATGATCCAAGAGGATGCACTGAATAGTTTGATACTAATGTTTTATCTTCAACAATTGGGACATTGGGATTTTGTTCAATATACTCTCAGATAATCAACCGTTGCAATTGAACTCACCCACGGAGAGAGAGAGAGAGAGAGAGATGATGTTCCTATTAAAACTCCAATTTGTAGATGATTTTCAATTGCTATGTTTACCGGATTTTTTTTGCGCATCACCAGGCGATGGGTCTCATCCCCACTTCGCAGGTCCCATTTCGCTCCATCCTGGGACCTACATCCGACGGACTGTGATGGCACGTTCGCTTCCATCATCGATGAGTTCAACGTGAGGCGGGACGGGTGCGGACACGGCGATGTAGGCTGGCAAGGTAATTTATGAAAATTTGTGACATAAGATTTATATAGATTTATGAGGTAGCATGTGGTAACCCAATTTTTGGATGTTTTGAAGCCGTCTTTTCCAAACTCGATGTTCTCTGCTGGGAAAGAAAAAGATAATTACAACCATCCCAGGGCTACGAACATGATTTACTTTTAATCTTAATCCATGTTCCCAGTTCCATCTGACTGAGATTTGAATAGGTTTCAATCATTAAACATCTTTATAGTCAAAGGTGAACAAACAGTACACTACAGGCATCCAACATCTTAATTGCTTTATTATATATAGAATCCAACCAGTATATGTATCTTCGAGAAGGCGATGGAGAGAGATAGAGAGAGATAGAGAGAGAGATATTATATATTAAATATTTAAAATGTACGTACAATATGGTATAGATGTACACTCATCTTTGATTACTGTAAATTTTCCTCACACCATGTTTTGCCAGGCCGGAGGGCAAGCGCGCCTTGACGAAGTGTCAAGAGGACGTGCAGCGCGTCAAGGCGTCCTTCTCCTTGGTGCAGAAGGCGTCCAGCAACTTCCCTTGGGGATCCGTTAAAAGGGGCAAAGCCTGAAAGGTTCACCGGTAAACTATGATAAACTACCATAGATGATGAAAATGGTGGGGTAAACTAGGGTAAATCTATGTAAATGTACCATATACTACCATAGATGCGGAAAATGGATGAACATGATCTATTTCTAGATGACTAGCTAGAAACATCATGGTGATATGCCAGACTTCCATGGTCAACCAGGGGTTCAGCAATATCCCGGGTTCGACACCACGTTTAAAGATAGGGTTACAGAGAGTTTATTATTGGATCCATTTGCGGATAGGTGGTCTAGTTTGAATTTTGTGCGTGAATATGTTCAACCATGTTTAAGCCTATTGGGGATGATTCAATGATGATGTCCAACCAGACATCGAACATCATGGTGATGATGATGGTGATGATCATTCATGATCATGATCATGATCATGATCATGATCATCACAGCTATTACCTACAATCATTAATATCATGATGCTAAGATGCCATCTTAAGTCATGCCACCCGTGGTGTGGTCTCCACCAGGTGAGTGGTCCAGTGGTGGTGAAAGTCTGTTTGATCGTGCTGGGCGTCATGGGAATCGTGATCCTCCTCGATGCTTCGGTCGAGGAGGGCCCGGGACATCCCGGGACACGAAGTCCGAGAATTTCCAGAGATTTCCAGTGCATTCCGGGAAAATCAATAATTTTCCTTCATTTTTATATGCTGCAAATGATACAGTATATACAATAGTATATATATATAATTACATGTAATTATATGAGATTTATGTTATAGTATTATATATACTTAATATACTTACTAGCATATGACATGGAGAGATGAATTCCAGTTGGCCGATTTTTTGGGGAGCTGGGTGGAAGGCAACCCAGTGCATGTCCCTTCGTCCTTGGATCTAAGAAATGAAGCGGCTTACAAGATATGGAAAGGAAGCTAGACAAGTTGCTGCTCTCCACTTGTAAGCTCATGTTTATAATCCCCATTACATCCCATTACTGTAACTGTAATATACTAAGGATGATCAAATATGATATGATCCAATATGTTGGTAGTTCATTTGTCACCCCCATTATCTATAGATACACAGCGATTTTTGCCGCGGGGATGAGCGACAGGACCATGGTGACTATCAGCACCTGGCTCATTTAGACCACTTGGCCACTTCCATGGAGCACAGCGGGCTGCTCCGGCTGGAAATCAAAAGTTGACCTGGTTGGAAGAGTAAGAAGAGGATTGATAAACCCTGGATTGGTCAACCCCGAGAATTTGGATTGATTGATTGATTGATTGATTGATTGATTAGTGATTGATTGAATGATTGAATTACCCCAAGGAAACAAAAAATAAGCAATAATTGTCGAATTATTTTCTACTTAAATGGTGCCCACCCATGATCAACAGCACAGGGGCTTGAATCAAATCCGGGTTGACATAAGTTGTTCGCTGATCGCAGTGGCATGCAGGGCGGAAGATGGTGCCCAAGCTCGTTAACATGTTTTTTATCATGTCTATTGTATATATCAATTTATATAACTATATAGCATTTATATAGCTGTTTTTAAAGATAACTCCAACAACTTTTGGGTGAATGGTACATATATCTAGTGTTCTATAGTATTCCATAGTATTCTATGGGAGTAACACAACACACATTTCGCTGAGAGGCACCGCCAGTGGCTGTGGATTGGACGTCATTTTTAAGCCACCAGTGACTAATGGTGGAATGGTTTATAGCTACTATGAACAAGGTGAAATTGGGGATGGTTTATTATTTTTACCAACATTGTAACGTTACTGTTAAAAGATACTATGTGATACTATGTGTGTGTGTGTTGGTGATTTAGTTCGCCATTTTGCGCCTGACATCTCGTGTTTTTGAACCCCAAGGTCCTGCGCTGCTCTTTGCCATGCTGTGGACGATTTCGTTAAAGCTTCGCCACATGTGGCGAAGATGGCCGGCATCCATCAGGTGTATCTTGGCGGAGTGCGATCAGGATCATCCCGCGGCACGTTCCTTCGATTTCCTTCGTAACCACCGTGAGATGCTGAGTAAATCCGTTAAGTTTCAGTGATGCCATACTACATGATAATCCTAATGGAGATCAGTTTCAGTGTGGTTATCCCATTTATAAATGATCCCATTTAAGAATGATAAAGCTAGTAAGTGGATTAGCAACCATATGTAAATGGATAACCCGACTGAATGGGGACTTGCTGACAACTCAACCTTAGTTCATAGATATGGTTATAAATGGCGATTTAACCACCCACAATACGCCAATGGCAATATACTATGATGGGTCGCTGACCCCCCATAGGGGATGAAGCAACAGACTGTGGATGCTTCTGGCTGAGAATTTTCGGACGACCCCCCCACATCAGCAGTTTATTTCTTGTTTGTGAATTAGTCATAATTCAGCCAGATGGGTCATGGGATTGGCTTGAGGGAAGCAATGTGCTATAGACACATGTTTATGTTTTCCTGCAGATGTTCTCCCCCCCAAAAAAAAAACATGGGTGCTGGGGGTGAGACCTGAGAGGTTCAAAAGTTCACTTGATGGGGCCTACCACGGCTTACTCACCACACTTGACTATCTTGACTGGTTAAACCTTGGACAACCGGGGATATACATGAACTATCCAGCTGTTTTACATCTATTTTTGGCAACATGTTTCTCACATGTGTTGAACCATTTGGCTTTCCAGATGTCGCTAAGGTACTGGACAGAGACATCCTGCGAATGTTCGAATCCTTCTCCAAGCTGGTTGGAGGTCAGATGAAGCCCGGGAGATTCGCAGAATTGAGGAATCTAACAATGAAGAGAAGTACTTCCTTTAAACAGTAATCTTTTGGAAGTGTTGGGACCATTTGGTATGACTATAATCATATATGATCATCATGTGTTTTTTTCCATGATTTTGTTTTTTTCCAACTGTTCGTGCAAAAAAGGTTCCTTTGATTCAGCATGCTGTTGTTTTCCTGAAAATAATTCGGCTACTCCAATTGTGTATGATGTGTTGTGATTAGTTGCCTAATCATAGTCTTTCCCATTAGGATTGCCATATTTTTTGGGCACCCTCTTGTTCAGACAGACTCAGATCATAAGTTATCTCAAGTTATCTCCCATTAAGTTCGCCTCCCCATCATGGTAGGTTACACGGTTACACCCCCATGATATCTCTATGATATCCCCATGTTTAACGTGGGCCGAATAATAAGGCCTCCATTGTCAATCGTCATTGGTTATGAGAAAACCCCGCCCCATGATATTCCCGTTGGATCCCCATTATGATAGGCAATATCCCACTATATCTTATTATATATATATAATTTGATCCTATCATATCTCACAATATCCCACTATATCCCATTATATCTATATAATAGTGCGATAATTTTCATGATATCCCATTCATGGCATTTACATCTCATTACATCCCCATGAACTCCCATAACAAATTCTGTCTTCTAGGTGCTACGTGAAATCTGAAATCCCTAGTGATAGATTCCATTTTATATCATGGCCATAACAAAGCCAGAATTCCATGAAAATCATGAAATCCCACAACATCCCCCATAGAAATCACCATATTTTCAATGGAATCCCAGAATCACCAGCTGAAAAGATCGTGATTTCATCAGGATAATCCCCATAGAAATCAGCGATGCAGGTGGCCAAAGAGGTGGCCCTGACGGAAGAGCACCAGCCGCACGAGCTGCAACTGGCGCCTCGGATCTGTCGGAGAGAGAATGGGTCAAATTTTAATGGTGATTCTTCATGGTGGTCCACAGGGACTTCATAGGGACTTCATGGGATTTCAATGGATTTCATGGGAATTCATGGTGATTTCATGGGATTTCATGGTGATGAATAGGGGTTTCATGGGATATAATCCCTCAATCTGGGTAAAACATAATAAATTATAACGACCTCTGGGCCACACACGACAAATCTCATCGGGCAGATTGGCATGTTTCTTGCTTGGCTCAGGTGTGCTACCCCAACGAGGACTGCACAGGCCGTGATATGTTCATGGACCCTATGGCCCTATGGTATATAGATATAATATGTGTATTTATATTGCCATTCATCATCCAATATATATATATATATACACGCCAATGTTTCAGCGCCCCCGATCCCTTCCGTACACCTCCCCGGTGTCGATGCTGAACCAATGGCACCGCCAAAAAGCGGCTCCCTTCATAGGCACCGTCACCAGCGTGGCGCTGATGAATATCCATGAGTCCGTGCGGGAGGATGCGCAAGCAGATTTGGCTAGGAGCTCAATTTCCTCAATCAACATGGAATTGGAACAGCAAACCTTCTGACATTGGAATTTGAGAATTCGACTTCGAGTCTCAGCGCTCATCTGACTTCATAGCGATTGGTTTTAGAAAACCGGCAGGAAATGCTGTTTTGTTAAATGTTTTTGAAACTATCAAATGTAGGAACAGGCCATAGGATGGCATATGGTAAAGCTTGTAGATTTGCCAGCTGAAACCAATTCTGGAAGTTTTGTGTTTTTTTTTGCTGTTCAGTTTTTTTTAAACCATGTGTGTAATGCTTTTTTTAGGTCTACACCTTGATCGTAGTGGTGCTGATGGTCATCTTTGCCCTGGCCTTCATGCACGCCCTCAACAAGGCGCATCGACTGGGCCAAGTCACCCAATCCTGGTTTTGAGGCCAACATCGCTGGGAGTAATGGATGTAAATGATTGCAAATTGATGTTAATCCATGTTAATCCCTCAAAGATATTCCATGTTTCACATGTTTCACCAATGTCTGCAAAGTTCATGAATTTCATGGTGTTTCATAAGTATATAAGTTGACACATTTGCATGGGACTAAAGCATTGCTGCTAGGATCAAGATTGGATTCTGTTGTGGAGCCTATGACCTCCCATGTTTCCTATGGGAGGTGAACACCAGAATGCTGCACCCCTTGTGGAACATCTTGGATGACATGGCCTCTCTACGCTCTCTGGAAGCAGTTCGAATGACCAATTTTCAGCCTGCCAGCAACATGCTCAAGGCTCGGCCAGACAGGGATGCTCAACGCTTCTGCATGCGACACCTCACAAGGAAACATAATTACATTGCATGATGGTTTCACCATGTTTCAACCATAGACCATAGATTCTCCAGGCACCAGGAGAAAGAGAATATCCCTCCCGGCATTTTATTCCTTGGTGATTGAAAAGGCATTCGGACCAGGTCAATGTCACAAACGCGATTTATGTTCGACGAGTTGGCCCCAATGTTTTCATCACAAGTTGGAGGATCATCACACTGAGTAACTGGTTAACCCTAATCCTGACCACTAAGTCTATCTAAGTCTCCCAAGCAGGCTATCCCCACTTACAACTGGCTTCTAGTCCCCAGGGCTGCTCACTTCTTGCGTCAGGACCTGCAGCACAGTGGAAAGAAGCGCAGCACCTGTCGCAGACTGCTCCGCTACAGCAAGCGCAGTGGCCAGTGGGCCTGCGAGAGCAAGCCCTTCGCCTCGGAAAATCCAAGTGTGTGGGGGAAGAAATTGAGCAGTGCTGGAAATAATCCTTAAATTGATCCAAATTCACTAAATTCACCTTGAAAAAAGATGGGGCTACTTTTTCGGCTCGGAGCTCCACAGAAACTCCTACAGGACCCCCAAAAGCACCCAAAACCACTGAAGTTTTGAGCCCAGGAAAGAGGATGATGTGAAAGAACTGGCCGTGTCTTGGCTGACTTTAGATCAGGGTGGCAAAAGGGATAGAGGGTTGTCAAAACTTCGGACCCCATCAGGATTTCCAAGATCCACCTATTATTTGTCGACGTTCTTGCAACCGACAACCCCAACACCAGCACCAGGTGGCACTTTGCCAACGTCCAAAACAGCATACCACGACCAATTGCCAAAGAAAAAAAACATATGCCTCCATTATTCTGCCCCCACCATTGTTGAGGTATGTTGAGGTTAACCCATGTTAATCCCCATTAGCCTTGGTAAAACCATCGAGATTGTCAATTTCCATTGCGTCAAACATCATCAAGCCCCAACAATTGTCAATGTCCATTTTAGTAAAATCCCAACAGGCCAATGTCCAGTGGATCCAAAAAATGCGTAGAAAATTCCATTGCTACAATTCCCAAAGTGGTAAAATCATGTAAAATCCTACAATCCTCTGAACACATGTCCGTCCCCGGAAAACCTGTTCCAGTCGCAGCGCCAGGACTTGCGCTTGTCCTTGTCCACCATGCGAGCTGCCCTGCGGTCCTGGGCCAAATATGTCCCGCCATATCTGCTGAAGTCCTTGTAACTGGTCCAACTGCTCCTGGTTGATGGATTTTACCAGAATTTGGTGCAAAGGTCATGACAACTCGGAATTCGTCAAAGAAAAAACGTGGGTTTCCTTGGAAAAACCATCTTCAGAACATTTCAGAACAGTGTTTTCAAATTAGCACTGATGTTCTCATGATTTGACACGATTTGACAAATTTGACCATTTTCGGTTACCAGGTTTATCATGATTTACGACGGTTTATCATGATTTATGGGGTTTCCATTCAACTTCTAGGGATCATCCTTACTGAGTGAACATGCTGATGTCCAAGTACCTCACCTGGGGTGAGCCACGACACATCCGTACCTGGGGCCGAGGTATAGATCCGGGGTAGAGGCGCTCCTCGAATTTTGCTGCAAAGCAGAGAGGAGTCACTGCTTGAACCTGATGCCCCCACTTTGAGCCTGGTTATACAGCTAACCTGTACCTGCTAGAGATTGAAATATATTGAAATCCAATGTCCTCGTCTTGAGACCGAAAGTTCTGTCATAGTTCACACCCTCCAGGTGTGTACTGACCTTAGGAAGTCAACGCTACTTTAGCTAAATGTACAGTTGAATTTCCTACCCATGCAGTAGATCCAAAGTTTCCATGTTAGGTGCGCTTCCATGTCCCCCAGATCTGGGTTTTCCGTTGTGGTTCAGGCCACCGTTGGCTTTCACGAGAATGAGGTCAGCATTTTGTTCTGTGACCCGGCCCTTCGTCCGGGGTCAATCAGAATTCACAATACACCAAGCTCACACAAAGATGGAAAGAAGATGAAAGAAGACAAAGTAGATCGGAACATACTCCAAAACATGCTCCATAGTAGATTGGAACATGGTATATCATAAATATATATATATACTATATACAGTATATATATATATATGTGTGTGTGTGTGTGCAAATTATATATAAATTCAAGCAAGTACTTAGTGTATCTTATAAGCGTGTGTATCCCTGGATATGGGTTTTGCTAGTGGAAATCATGTTTGACCATGGGGTATCCTGTTGAAGCCGCTTAGCAGGTGGTTCGCAGCCAGGGTGATGATCATTCCATGGTGCCATGGTGTTGAACGTGAATCTGCCCTGGCTCAGGTGACATTGACGGTTTCAGGGAGAAACTTGGTGACGCCAGAGTGACCTTTTTCTAGTTCACTCCAAGCCTTCAAGTTGTGAGAGAGAGAAAAAAAAAACTTCATAGATCTTCATAGTGTCTAGTAGATATTCTATTGTTTTCCAACTTCATAGTATTTTCATAGTATTTTCTATATTTCTTTCAAGGTGCAGTTTTTCTCAATCTGATCTATGAAGCCACCAGGATGTGTCGAGATCGGAGTCCCAAAGAGGTCTTAACTTTACTCAGTTTGGTCCATGGTGAAGTGCCTGGGCTGAGTAACGTTACTATACATCATCTGGGGGAGAAAAAACTGGATGTTTTAGGTATGATTTATGGGATATTTATGGTGATTGTAATGGATTTAATATGTTTTAATGTGTTCTAATAATATGATTTAATATGTTTTAATGGGATGGATTGGTGGTGTCAGGTTCTAACCAATAATGGATGTTGATGGAATATGTCTGTGGATACAATTTTAATTATAATGGTTGTAATGATGATTTATGCATCAAAAATTCTTACTTACAGTAACATACAGTAACCAACTATTTAATCCTCTTATTTTTGATATATGATGGGGGTAGAATGGGTAACAATCTAGATAAGATTGATCGAGGCCTCACTGCGCTTGCCGCACTGAAATCATCCCAAGCTCCAGCGAACTTTGCAGCAGGTTAGCGAAGCAAAACGCTTCGCCTAGAATATACGTATGATTATGGGGCAATGTGTGCCTTCTGGTAATTCAACAATAGCTCTGATATTTATCATAATGATCAATCACTAAAACATCTATAAATGGGCTGTGTACGGTAGCTATCTTAAAATAATACCAGAGCGCAATTCTATTGCAAGATGACTTTGCAATATGACACAATCATATAGACATCATTAGAATATGATTTGAGAGTAGGCCTTTTATATGCCTTGGTTTTCTTACTGATGATCCTTCATGCTGTAGGTACGTACACCTGCAACAACCACCAATTATTGTTTGCACCCAAGCACCATGCAGCCAGAAATAGTGAATGATTGAGTCGCAGGACACCCTGTTGACATACGCTGCTGTCTCACACCACTCACTCCCAGATGGGTACGGGAAACTTCAGAGGATTTCCTATTGAAAATTACAATTTATAGTGGATTTACCCATTGAAAATGGTGATTTTCCATAGTTATGTTAGTTTACCGGAGGGTAGGGGTTTTCAAACCATTGACACAAATACGAGACGTGGTTGGTAGTTTCTCGAAGGCGATGGAGAGAGAGGGAGAGGTTGGTAGTTTCAATCCTGTTGCATGTTCAACGCTACAAATGGCATATGGATCCCCTGTGGCGGCCTGTGGGGATCATGTTTTGCAGGGAGTGGCTCAAGCAATAACCAGTATATCAAGATCTACAAAGATCGGGGATATCCCCATATTCATCCATATTCCCCATCAGTTGATTGATGTTGATTGTATCAAATCCCAATGTTCATCATGTTCATCATGTTCATCATATTTGATTGTTAAATCCCTATGAACATGACATGTTCATGGTTAAATTCCCAAATGTTCCCCAGAAGTTGATGAAAATCCCCCAATCTTTTGCTCAGGTGTCCAATGCCATTGAAGCTCAAGCTGGCACCCTGCTAGAGTTCGTGGGCGATGAGGCCGGCCCTGGAATTTAGTGGATGGTTTATTACGTTTATTATTGGTTTTGCGGATGTTTTGTGGATGTTTAGTCATTCAAGTCACTGATATTATTTGATCTTGAAATTTATTGTTGGCTTTTTTGGGGATATTTGGGTATGATTTTGTTTACACTCAATGTTTGAATATTCTTAGCCCGTGATCTTTGTCAATACTGTGTCAAAGCTTCAGGATCCTTAACACCACTGTCCACATCCTTCAAACTAGGTAAATCTTACATTTTGGCACGAAGAAGGCATACATTCTCCAACAGAAAGTTACATCATTTTGGATCACCACAAGGCGGTACCCCCCACTTATAAGTTTGTTTATCAACTGTTTGATCAATCAATCTTGGCAAATTTCGATAAACCTTTTGTTAATTTTCGGCTATTTGAGCTATCGCCATTTGAAGCCTCGTTAACTAGTTCGATATACACCATAACTCAAATGATTATTGGAGTTGTGTCTGCCAACTTGGCAATTCTTCATCCCCAATTGGTTGGTTGAACCTCCATTGTTTTACCCACAAATCCTCCAACGTGATATTCTTATTTTTATGGTCATAATATACCCACAAATCCCCGTTAAGAATAAGGCATCACCATGAATTATCCTTCATGATTGTAAATCCTCCAAATAATCAAGATAATACCATGAAATCCCCATAAAGCCCCAAATTCATCGCAATTTTGGATGTTATTATGGTATTATCCATAAACTCTCCATAATCCTGGTTAATCCTCCATCTTCCTCCATCATATCCCCAAAAATCCATCATTTTGGATCCCCGGTGCTTGGCACCGGGTGCCAGGTCCTGGCAGTCTTCAACGCCCCGAACGAAGTCGTGGACCACGAAGAACATGCCGTGGAGTCAGCCACTGTCGGAAGCACCCAGGGGAGAGGACTTTTCCGTCCTAGGCAAAGGTGGCTAAACATATTAGTTAACGTGGCTAAATATAGTTTATAAACTATTAACATACTAAAAGTCATGATGTTTTCATGTTTTTTTTTTCCAAAACTATAAAAACTAATATAAACTATTTTTGTTACTATCTGGTGGTTGGGAAGAAGCCGTTCCGAGCTATAGCGGCTATGGCTGTATCCATAATCCCAGAGAATCCCAGTCAACAATGGAAAGCCACGGAGCTAGAATTGTCCCAACTACATGAGAATAGTAAATGAGTCAGGAATGACTGAGGAACAACATGGATCAAGCAAAGTGTGCTTCCTGATTTTCATGAGCAAACATTGGATTTTTCCCAGTGCTAGGCGAGATTGGCGGAGCCAAAGTGGGCCAACGTGCATGCAATTTCCATACTAATCTTTGATTGCGTAGCTGAGGTAGTTGGATGTCCATAAGTTCACGGTATGGAGGTATCGATTATATAATGTATATATATTGGTATAGGTATATATATATACACCTATATTTGATAGAGGCAGGCCCCACCAGTTTTATCATTGCTCCATGATGGCCATGTTTCTTCAACAGCAACCCATCCGGATGATGATCCCAACTGACCATGTATGATATTCTTCAGATGGGTGGCAGAACCATCAGGTCAATAAAGAACTCAATCGATAACGGTGAAATATCCCCATATTAATTCCCATGTATTTTGGTTACAGTAAATCTCAGTGTTGATCATATTTTCATGCTTAAAAGTACCAGTTGGGTGGCTCAACCACCGAGCGCCCACAAAGGATGTTTTAGAGCGTGCTGATCGCTTGGGTGTGCGGATGCGCTGCGGCGTGCATTCGGGCAAGGCCAGAGATGTTTCGGGTGACAGGACGTTTTGCACGACGTGAGGCGTTTCGCCGATTTCTTTTTATTCGTTCACAGCATATATAAATAAATATGTATATACAGTAATATTACATTGCAATAAACAAAGAAATATATATATATATATATAATTTATAATGTCCACCTCTGATTTATAAATAGGCCCCCCCCCCTCTTTGACCCTAAATAGACTTAAAGCCACCATCAAACTTGTTTGTATGTAAAGGTTTTCAATTACCACAATTGAAAACGAATACATAAAATGCAATTTCAAAAAAAAAGGAATCCAGCAATTGTTTTAGTATTGATCTAGTACTCATGTCATGGATTTAGTATTGATTT
>Ga0126342_10007400_pt1 | contig 19595 bp, 19 predicted proteins | sample Cyp1metagenome_FD_92528 | JGI IMG/M metagenome (GOLD analysis project Ga0126342, IMG submission 92528) | Coral microbial communities from Lord Howe Island, Old Settlement Bay, Australia - Cyphastrea 1 metagenome | ecosystem: Host-associated > Invertebrates > Cnidaria > Coral ... | reverse complement strand
GAGGAGGACGAGGCAGGAGGAGGCGGAGGAGGAGGAGGAGCAGGAGGAGCAGGAGGAGGAGGAGGACGAGGAGGCAACTGACATAAAATCTAACAACCCTCACCTGGCAGGTGGGGAACAAACCATTACCAGATACTACCAGTAAAAGGCAAGATTTCAGGTGTCCAGAGAGCGTCCGACACATTCAGGAACAATCCTACTATATAAACTAAAATCGTAAATCGTCGTGTGACTTTCATGGATAGAAACTGACACTTACTAGCAGTGATATGTGACTTTTCGATCGATTTGTGTAGGTGGAACATGTCAGGCTGCAACAGCAAAACTGGCAGCACGCCTTGTCGCAAAAGCGGCATTGAATGTGATGCCCATCTGCATTACAGCCGAGAGTTCCCCATTGGCAAAAGTCGTCCCAGTAGTAGGGGTTCCTCATTGCCACTGTGGTTGACAGGCAGCAATTGAGACGTGATTGAACAAGTATGAAAAAGTCGTATCTTCCAAAAGGCGATGAAATTGATGAGGGAATGTTCACGCCGCAACTTACGCTTTGTTAGACGCCCAGGGTTTGAGCAGTTCCGGCGTTGTCTTTATTTCGCTTGCAGCGAATGTACGCACCGTTCAGTTCACCCAGCAGGTATTGTACACACGTGTGCGCCAGGATCCTTGAGTATCCCTACCAGCTCACATATATGTTTAGAATGTAATATTATATAAATATCGATAAATATCGATAAATATCAATAAATATCGATAAATATCGATAAGTATCGCAGTTTTGATGAGCGCGATTCCAATTGGTCTGGGACCTCGTCGCTGCGAAAAAGAGCTGGCTCTCTTTGTGAAGCGGATTGGGGCAACTTTCGTCCCAAACTTCTACAGTACCTGTTGAGCGCATGCGCTCAGGCCTCTTGGACTTTAGTCTCCTCAGTCTAGCATTTTTTGGTCCCTGGTTCAAGCACCCGCAAAACTTCGATCGCAAATCGTGCTGTGTTTTTGCTCCTGTGATCATGTTTGTATGTGTGATCGCGTAAATGTGTGTACAGCAATGTGGGTGTGATTATGTGATTGGCCCAGTCAAACAGGAAAGGCTAAAACACGATTTGTTTCTTCTTGTCTTCTTGTTTTTCTCTGTTTTCTTCTTCTTGTTTCTGTTGTAGTATTGCTATTATTGTTGTTGTTGTTGTTGCAAACAAAGACTGGGGCCCTCAGAACAAGCTACCTGAGCTTATTTTGGAATTTGTTTGGTGTTCCTTAAGGGCGTCCATGGAGTTTTCCACTGTTTTGAAAAAGAACTTTGGTGTAGACTTTTGGCTCTTTTTTTAAATTAGGTTAAAGCTTCCTGGGCTCCTTTTTGACCGCTCAGTCCCCGAAATCTTGCAAAAAGGGGTCCAGCAGGGTCGCTTTGGATCACTCTAATTTTTCTGGTTGCTGGACCCCTTTTTTGGGGCCCCAGCGGCCCAAACCTATCAAAAAGGTGTCTGGCAGCCTCTATTTGGAATTTCCATGATCCTCCGTTTCATTTTCTAGCTGCTGGACCCCTTTTTGTGCCGTGAGCAGCCTGGATCCTCCAAAAGGGGTCCAGCGGCACCTGACTTCAGACTGGCCACCTTTTCCTGCTGCTTGGACCCCTTTTTGTGCCGTCAGCGGCCTGGATCCTCCCAAAAGGGGTCTGGTGACCTGGCTTCAAATTTGCTTCCGGTTCTACCTTTTCAGAGCAACCTTGCCACACGGAGACACTGTACCTGTGTTTGCTCTCTCTGTTCCTTCTTCTGCTTGTGCGCGTTGCTCTCTGTGCGGCAGTTGTTCTCTGGAGATTCTTCTTTTTTTGTTCCACTATCTGCAAAGCATAGACTTTATGCAAGGGTCGTCTAGCTCAGTCGGTAGAGCCCAAGGCCATTAACCTGAAGCTTGGAGGTTCGAGCCTGCCTTCGGTCATATCGATTTTTTACCACCAATGAGGCTCTTGTGCCAATCTTGCGGCTGCTGGCCTTGCCGCACCGAGAAAAGTGTTCTTGCTCCTTTAGAGGCTGTATCTATGTTCTTCCTTCTGGTCATGGCTCTCTCTGTGTGGCGGTTGTTGTGCTGATATCCTGCCTTTGCTGATCCATCAGCTCAGCATGGCCTTTATGCAGAGTCCGCTCGCTCAGTTGGTAAAGTGCAAGGCCCTGAACTTGAGTTCCGCTTTTGTCCTGGGAAACTGGATTAGACCTTCACCTTTTTCCTGGTGCAGGACCCCTTTTTGTGCTGTGAGCGGCTTGGACCTCAGCTCGGACCTTCACCTTTTTCCTGCTGCTTGGACCCGTTTTGGTGCCGTGAGCGGCCTGGATTCTCCAAAAAGGGGCCCAGCGCCACATCAGCTCAGACCTTCACCTTTTTCCTGGTGCTGGACCCCTTTTTGTGCCGTGAGCGGCCTGGATCCTCCAAAACGGGGCCCAGCACCTTCACCTTTTTCCTTGTGCTGGGCCCCGTTTTGGAGGATCCAGGCCGCTCACTGCACAAAAAGGGGTCCAAGCAGCAGGAAAAAGGTGAAGGTCTGAGCTGATGTGGCGCTGGGCCCCTTTTTGAAGGATCCAGGCCGCTCACGGCACAAAAAGGGGTCCAGCACCAGCCCCGTTTTGGAGGATGCAGGCCGCTCACGGCACAAAAAGGGGTTCCGGTGGTAGATGAGGAAAAGCAGATCAGCAAAAGAAGTTATATCAGCACAAGAACCGCCACACAGAGAGAGATATGACCACGAGATACCACGAGCCAAGAATGAAGAGAGATAACATATATAGGCACAGCGACAAAGGAGAGAGAGAGAGAGAGAGAAAGAGGGAACAAGAATACTTTTCTCTGTGCGGCAAGGCAAGCAGCCGCAAGATTGGCGCAAGAGCCTCACGGGCGGAAAAGGTACTATGGGCCGAGGCGGGCTGGAACTTCTCATCCCCAGGTTAAGGGCCTTACGCTCTACCAGCTGAGCTAGGCAGCTAGGCGACCCTGACATAATACAGGGCATGCTCTGCAAGTTCTGGAGCAAAAAAGGATATCCAGACAGGATCTGCCACAGAGAGATAGCAACGGCGCAGAGAGCAAGGAACAGAGAGAGCTAACACAGGTACAGCCTGTGTATCTGGCAAGGCTACTGAAACGGTCGATCCGGAAGGCGGGCCCCTTTTTGAAGGATCCAGGCCACTCACGGCGCAAAAAAAGGTCCCACCCCCGGGAAAATGTGAAGGTCTGAGCTGCGCGGCGGAGGGCCCCGTTTTGGAGGATGCAGGCCGCTCACGGCACAAGAAGGGGTCCAGCACCAAGAAAAAGGTGAAGGTCTGAGCTGATGTGGCGCTGGGCCCCTTTTTGAAGGATCCAGGCCGCTCACGGCACAAAAAGGGGTCCAGCACCAGGAAAAAGGTGAAGGTCTGAGCTGATGTGGCGCTGGGCCCCTTTTTGAAGGATCCAGGCCGCTCACGACACAAAAAAGGGTCCAGCAGCAGGAAAAAGGTGAAGGTCTGAGCTGATGTGGCGCTGGGCCCCTGTTTGAAGGATCCAGGCTGCTCACGGCACAAAAAGGGGTCCAGCAGCATGGAAATGAAAGGTATGTGTTGTTGTGGTTGTTGTGGTTGTTGTGGTTGTTGTGGTTGTTGTGGTTGTTGTGGTTGTGGTGGTTGTGGTGGTTGTGGTGGTTGTGGTTGTGGTTGTGGTTGTGGTTGCTGCTGCTGCTGCTGCTGCTGCTGGTGCTGGTGCTGGTGCTGTTGCTGTTGCTGTTGCTGTTGTTGTTGTTGTTGTTGTTATGGTGGTGCCGATGGTGGTTGGTGGTTGTGGTGTTGTAGTGGCCGGTGTCGCTGTCGTCGTCACAGTCGTGAACACATCTCTGCCAGTGAGCGCTCGATCCCTCACACAGTGTCGAGGCTACGTCCTTCCCAGTAGATATTGATAGATATTGCAGAAATAAGTGATGGGAACGATTTTGTGTCAAACTCTCTAGTCATCAAGTTGCTGTGCAGCTAACTTAATGAAACAAACTGCGTGTCAGGGTTGAAAGTGCTCAATCTCTAGTTAGAAATTGGTTTTGGACGCATGTGAAAGGTGCCATGAAACAAGCATGTGAAGACTTGGCTCTCATGGGTCACATAATATCACAGAATAGCGGGGATAAGAATACAGAAGAATACTCTTCTTCCAAATATTTCCTTAATGATTGACAAGCCTAGCTACGATTGGAAGGATACGAGCCCCAGTACTTGATAAATCTTGATAACACCTCTCCTCATTGCTATCAATGGTTGGAGTCATGATTGCATCCCACGTCCGAATTTTTAAAGTATACAATGTGGCACAATTGTAAGGTCACACATGGTATCAAGCAAGCGACTCGTCGTTGTACGTAGAGCTTATATGACTTGTAAGATCTTGTAAGTGTGATCATTCATCACTGCTGAGTCCCGGACCACGGCTCATTGGCAAAGTAGCATGCACTAGCAGGGCATTGTATGTCTGAATAGGCCCCTGTACCACAAAATCGGCATCCAATGTGCCGACCTCAGCTGATGAATGCGGGCGCATACTTTTTGGACAATTTTGGGGGCACTCACGACCCATGATAGATGTGTGCGAAGTATAGGGCGTTCGCAACAACCAAGATGGAGCGTTTCAACCTGAAGCTGGTGGTTCATGCAAGCAACCATCAGCGAAGCAGCCCTTCATGCCCATACGACACCACGGGTCCCAGTAATAGGGTGTCACCGGTTCATTGTCAAACTTGCAAAGTTCCGTGTCCGGCGCGATGGCGTTCTTTGGGCACTTTACACCTACGGAACACGTTCCAACAGGACAAGGGATATATCTAATCCGAAGAGCTTGCAGGGTCTTGCAGTATGGCAGTCCAAAAGCAAATCAATGCTTTTAATATTAGCACCGAACTTGATTTAACAGTTTAACATCACATCAGGAGCAAATGCTGCCTGTGAAGGGTTCCTCCCCACAGAAGCGGCACTGCGAGTGCACGCCATCTGCCCAGCAGCCAACAGCCTGTGGGTTTGCTAGCCTCTAGCAATTTGCACTGAAGTGTCACAGCAAGACTTGTCTAAACAGGTCACCTTCTACCTGATCCCGTAGCATGGCAACACAGCTGTTCCACAACAAATGGGCTGCTGATGTCGCCCAGTGATGTCCGGGGCCCAGTGTCATGGAAATCTTCAGCATTGGCAGTTCCAACCGGTGCCTTGTTGTCTAGCTTGCAGCTCTCATCCCAAAAATATGGCAGCGCTGGTGGCTGCGAGAAGACCTGGGGCATTGGCTTTCCTGGAGCCTATGGGATGGGGAAGTGAGTGCTTGTTATTTACCAGAAAAGGAAGGAATAAATTGCCGAAAAAACAGGGAACTCGGCCTCGCGGACTGGCATGACTTAGGGTCGCTTTCTCAAGTTGTAGTGATGGTAGTGCGCTTTTCTGTCATAGCATGTCTTACTTCGCCACGTGAAAAGAAACTCGACGTGGCTGCAAAATAGGAACCATTAGGAACCTCTATGACACATGATGATACTATGACTTCCACTCCAAGCCACACATCGCTCCGCCGGTGTCCATCGATGCGGCTTGCCTGGCATGCCCCAAACGATCCAAACGTGCGAATGGAACGAATTGAACATGCTCTCATGTTTCAACTTGAAGCACTCATCAGGTTGGGGTGCAAATGGGTACAACATGCTACAACTATTATATTTATATATTATATATATATACCAACTATGTACACTGGCGCAACTCATGGTACAACATGGTACAACAAATGTCTACTTGACAATGGAGACATTGCAGTGCCGCCTGGACGACCGGATGCTGGGTTTGCCGCCAGGAGCGTCAGCACCGCGAGCCGAAAGCACATCGCAGCTCCGTGAACCCGCCGAAAGCTGTGAGCCAAGAAGGCGTTTGTTGTAGGAAAACCATGAGAAAACTATGGGAAAATCTAGATGCACCATGAACTTTAATATCTTTCAGGAACTTGTTGCTCCTTTCTATGTAAATCCAGACACATTGGGGAGCGCTGTTGACGCACTGGTTGCACTGGTACAACTTCAATTCAACAAAATTCCCAATGCATCCCAATGCTCGATGCTAGAGAGCAAGATTGGGCAAGTGATCAGAAAAAACCAGGGTGGCTCTCATTCGGATCCTCACCTGCGAAATGCGATCGGCTAGGAGCACACAAGTAGCCTCGTGAGCACTTCAAGCTTCAGACTCTTGATGTCCAGTCATGTCCAGTTGCGGCAACATCTGATGAAATGTCGCCCAAAAAAAAACACAGTCTCATAAGATTTCATCGTCTACGTAGCAGGCGCATGAGCTCAAAGATCATGGTATGCCGAAAACCATTTGACAAGCCAGCACCTCAATGTCTTCCTGCCCAGTCATGAAGATGAGAACCTAAGAATTCAGCCTCTCACAGACTCTCAAATCTCTCACTGGAAACTGGTGGGAACCAATGCCTTGTCCATGCCTTGTCCATCCTTGTCCCACAAATTCTTCCAGCCGAACGCTGTGAGTGCATCCGAGGGCCCCAGCATCGCCAGTGTCCTGACCTCGATCCAAGACATGCGGATCAGAAGCTTGATGCCCGAGAAAGGGGTATACATGGGTACACATCGTTATGGTTATACGGTTATACGGTACGTGATTATATGGGTGTATACCAGTTGTTAATCATATCATTTTCTGCTAGTGGATGGGAGATAGATGCTGGAGGACCAAACAAAGGCAATTTGATTCAGGAAAACATGCTTGCCCACTGGTTTGCCCACCAATGAAGTGTAAAAGTCAATGTGCACTCTTTCAATCTCTGTGATGCGTAAGATCGAAATGTTGTCGGACGATGTGGCAGCTACAAACGGCATCGTTGCAGTGTTGCTCGGATTCTTTGATTATGGCAGTAATCTGTGCGGATGAGGCATTCGACATGCGTTACGTTATTGATACATGCACCTTTTGACAAGTAGAACGTATTTGTTCCCCAAGAAAGCATATATATAATAATTGACATGAGAATCAGCGCACCTTTGCGGATTCGGTGCCATGCAGCCAAATTCAAATTCACTGCAAAGAAATTTGTTCTGCAGGTATGCACACAAATATATATATATATAAATATACAAATTTATCAAATAAATTAATATATCAATATTTCGATACTACAACGTTGAATCGACTCCAGAGTAAGGCAGCCAGGCAGTTGGGGTCCAAGCCCACGTGGATAGCAATGGCTTGCTGCACGGCTGCATCCACATAGTCCTACAACTAGCGTACAAGGACAAGGACCAGGTGCATCCTAGGTGTCATGCACAGCTGGTGCAAAAGGCTGTGAAATGCATAGTCCACAGCATCACCAAACCAGACTCTGCACCATGTCCCACCTGCGCTGTACTTCGCGCATAAAAGGTCTCAACCTTAGACGTGCTGCAACATGAAAATTTCAAGACACAAGGAGCAAGAAGGGGAACCAAAATACACACAATTGAGAGACAATGAAACAATGAAATCACAAGAGCAACTTCAACCATGCAGGAGAAAGTTTGCTAAAGTGTGCAAAAGCACAACCAAGGTCTAGTCTGGAAAGGTCCGACCTCAGTGCACGGTCAGTGCAACTTCAAGGACTTCCTGGAAACAGGATGCAACTGCATGATGCACCCCTGATTTTTGTGTGGGGGATGATCATCTCATCTCATTGTCAGATCACTTGGAAGTGCTGCAAGCTGCTGACAGTCAGTGACACCCATTCCAGCTACCAGCCACAGAGGTGCATGACGAGATCGTGCTAAGCAAATGGCCCGGGATGTTGAAAACTGGAACGTTGCCAAAAAACCTCTCGCGGGCTTCATAGGCAACAAAATGAAAGGCTGCGGTCCACACTAGTGACAGTCCATGCTATTAAGTACTAGAAACCCAAACATTCCAACAAAATCCATCAAAATCCACCATTAAAAAAAAAACAAAAAAAAAACTATGAACTCCTCCATCACAAGGCACCTCGCCTTGCAAACTTGTCAGCATCCATGGTGGCTGAGGTGATGATGAGCTTGAAATCATGCCGTCTTCCAACGACCGAACGCAAAACCTAACGGCAATGATAACTGCTTGACTCATCCTCTATGGAAACTGATCGTGGCCAAATGCAGTATTCTGTGAGACGTAGTGCTCTTTTGTGTCAAGATTTGACAAACATCAAAATCCATAGTGCCTTACGTCCAACCATTTAATCTATACATTATATCATATAATTACTATACTCTCATTGTTGAAAGGAAAAAATGGTGCTCAAAGATGCTTAAAGTATATAATATAATTTATCTAATGTTTTGTTAGATATAATTAAATTGCCAATCGCCGCCAAAGCACTCCAAACAGCACATCGGTGTTGAGGGATCGTTCGTGCGCTTCGTCCATGATGACAGCCTTGTAGTGACCCGCACAGGCAATCCTTTGCTTCCCTTGTGAGCGAAAACACCGGAATCCAACAATCAAATATGGAGTCATATGGAGTCATATGGAGTCATATGGAGTCAACATGAGTCAACCAACCTTGAATGTCTCGAGACCCACCAGCCCCAGAAGTCATGGCTTTGCTCACTATTCTTGTAGAGCCACGTCTGTGTCTTCGAATGCAAAATGGGTTTCATTGGGAACATGAAATCTCTGGGCTTCCAGGCGCAATAGCGGTCCAAGTCAGGCTCAAACAGTGTCTCACGCAACAGCACACCATCTGTCATATACCTGAGCTGTTTCGATGGTGGAGCCATGTGGAGCCAATTGTGGGATGTCTTTCGGCATGCAATTGAGAATGCATGCATAAAATCATCTGGAAAGAAAGCGCACATAATTACTGATGACTCAATGCACGGCATAGTTTCGAGAAGTGGTCCCGGATGGTCCCGGTATGTCCCGGTGTCTGCTCACGATGGCATGATGTGGCATGTCGATGTCGCATGTCAAGTGTCATGTCATGTCAGTATCATTAGCTGGGCTGCTTGATGATGGTGGACTCGCTAGTGCAGTCCTGACTCAGTGTCATGGATGACGTTGTTTCTGATATGTTCTGATATATGTTCTGATAGAATCGGAACACAAGACTTTTCAAACTTCGTGCGGCCGCCCTTCAAATCATTTGTCTCTGCATTGCCCCATGCCAGGCGCTAGATTATTTGACTCTGCACTGCGGCCCATGTCCTCGAAGCGGATGGAGTAGCCGACCTGTCAATGGTAAAGTGGATGGGACTTGACTTAGCTGGGAATGGACGGACTTAGTAGTTGCTCGGCTTTGTTTAAGAGAGGATGGCATGATATGGCATGGATACGCCTCTCTCCATATTCCATACATGCCCTTTATCTCTGAAGGCAGGGGGAAGTTCAAGAAACTCATTGAATTACATCTATAATATGATTAGAATATATCAAAATTATAAAATGTTGTTATTTAATTAAGTTTATATATAATCATAAATTATACATCTATGATTTTTTTCTGTAGTTCTGTACTTGGATTATCGCAAAAACGGGGCAGCACCTTAGTGCCCAGTTCGCATCCAAATTCGTCCGCCACTCGCTTTGCCACCGACCTCAGCTTCCATGAACAGCAGGCACAGTGCACATCACACAGAAAAATGCAACGAAATATCCAACAGTATCCAACTATCCAGCAACGAATAGCAACGGAGTAAGGGTCAGCCCATGTCAGCCCCTGTGAAATGCCCTTGTCATGCCCTGCTCTGACACTTTCCGTTCACCCGGAACTTGGCCTCCAACACAGCTGCGACACGCCTGGGCTGAGTACATCCGATCTGGCCATTCACAGTGTAGCCCGCCTCGTGCAAGTACCTCACCATCGAACACGGAAGTGAAATGACTGGCAACATGACCTTGCCTCTAATAGTCTAAACTTTGGATGAGCAAAGTCAACCAAGGAACTGTCCCTGCTTCAGAGCATTCAATAATTACAAATGACATGCGACGAACGGAATTCATTTGGCTCACTGTGTAAGTTGGGTGGTCTTGCCGGACCCTGTCTCGCCCACACAGACCAAGATCTGGCATTCAAAGGGGGATCACAGGATCACTGGATCATACCATGGATGCCATGGATGATGTCCGCATTTGATGCTGGCCCCCTGGGCTTTTATTTGGGGGGTTTTGCCCGCACTCAAAATCTATCCGGCTTTGGTACAATTATACAACTCAAACCACTTTTGTCAGGCGTGAGCAATGTACATACACACACATATACAAAGCAAAGTAAAATCTCTTGCTGTAGCTTGAAAGGAAGCCAGCCACAACGGCAAATTAATGGCAGCCAGGAGCTTCTTTGTTGTCCGACTTGCGCCCTTTGTCTCATGCTTCAACTCCAGTCCACAGATGTCCACAGTCCACCCTCACTTCTTGGTCTTCTTCTTGCCGCCATCCTTCTCCTAGACCACTTCCAAGCCAAACAAGCTCCAGTAGGACACAGGATCAATCAACAATATCAAGAATTTAGTGCAATACATAAGAGAGACATGGGTAGACGATAGACTATAACGAATGCAGCAAGCCTGGCAGTACACAAAAAACGGCAAGTGAGCATAAATTATTTCGAGTCATGTCCCTCTAGGATCTCTTAAGCACTTACCGTAGAGTATTCTATATACCTAAAACATCTTAACTTAAAAATATCATTTAAATTCATTTAATATCATCATTTAGTTTAAATATAGCATATTATGATATCTTATATATATACATTATGGATCTACATCATCAAGAGACCTCTGGACGTGAGGAACTTCTCAGAGGTCAGCGTCCTTCGCCTGGGAGAGCTTCTCAGCCAGCACCTGCTTCACGCATTTTTGCTCCTGCAATGCTCTTGGGCCAGCTGCCTGATATATCCTGATCTAATTCTACTGAACACATCTGAAGACTTTGGTACCGTATTCTCTGAAGGTTTCAGAAACCTGAACAACTATATATAGTAACTAGACTAAGAGTCTTGATCGTTTAACCGTTTTGTCATTTAGTCCTATATTCAAAGCATTTAAAAACCAACTTCATGATTCCCCATGGCTACACAAAAAGCCCCTCTGGCACTCTCCTCAATTAAGAAGGCACGCACGATGCGTTGGCGCACGCAATGGGCGCAACGAGAGCCACCATAGGCACGGTTCACTCGCTTCTCGCGCTGCTTCAGCCTCATGCAAGTTGATGCTGATGCTTGCAGAGTTGGCCATATGTAATCCTGACCGCTCATGCTCACTGTTCACTGAATGTTTCACGACACACATGCACAGGAGAAGAACCTATATATATCTTGAATGAGCCGCTTCCCGATTTAATCAATCTGAGAGAATCTGACGGATTAGAGAGGAATGTTTGAGGGGTAGCATCAGCGGTATGTCCCATATGTTCCTCTACAGTACAGTACCATGTACTTTCCGGGTGTACCTGGAAACTTATATATATATAATATATATATAATATATGTATATAATATATATATATAACCAAATGAGACAAAGCAAGGCTGGGCATTCGTCGCACCTCATGTATTCAATGGGCCGCAACCTGGGAAGGCCAATCAACGCTTTGCCGCAATCGCCGCAGTGGGGGCCCTTTGCCTTCTTCTTCAGCACCTGCTCTTCTCAGGGATGAAGATAATCAGTGACAAACTTCATGAAAATTCAAAGTGACGCCTCTGCATCCCATATCATCCTATATCATCCTATATCCATCTACAATAATCTACATATATTCTATAAAATTCTATAATACTACCATTGTTTATGTTTCCTGTAATTAGATGTGCTTTTTAATCAAGTCTGGACCCCTGACTACTGCTGTTTCCCTAAGTGGACTTTTAGATTCCCTGCCCCAAACAACATAAAAAACATGACGTGAACTCAAAGAGACGACACCAGCACCAAAAGATCCAAAACCGAACGGAGAAAAAAAAGGCAGCGGTGTCCGCTCAAAGTTTGCATCGTCATTCTCTAAAGAACCAGTAAGAGTGCAGTGAGGTGGTCCAGGTCCAGGTATTGACGCAACATGAAAAAAACATCAGGCAACTTTGGACTATCAAACATGGCACCAAAAATCTCGAACCCCAACCTTAACTATCTTAACTGTTCGGCACATCTAAAATCTGAATTCCACGAGTGCGCACAGGTCAGAAGGACCTGAAACACGGCCCGGCCACCAGGTGTCTTCACTACCCGCTGCTTGTTGGACTTGGTATTGTAGCGGCACTGGCGACGATAGGTCAGGCGGAACGCCATGGCTTTCTGGGTTCCGTAATTGGCACAAATTTGGACCCGAGCCAAGCACTTGCAAGGGAAACCCAAACGACAATGCGGCGACAAATCTCAAAATCAAACTTTGGCGATTCGTTCAAAGGACCAAAACTAAGTTTTGACACCAAACCTTTACCTCGTGCAAGCTGATGGTTCGATTGCAAGCAGGTCCAACAGGTCCAACTGAGTAAAAACAATCTAAAGACTGGATCGAAGTTAGTCGTTCTTCGTGCCGGCAGTGCGTTGTGCTCACGCAGGAGGTCGATCAAATCTTGGCGGACCTGGTAGACCTGAAGGTTCGGCCAAAATGCGCAAGGCAGTAGTGCGGGTTTGGTAGAATAGCAGCGCTAGGATGCACTAGGTAATCCTCTCTCCCTATCACTAGAACCCCAAATGGTAAACACGGTGCCCCTAATATTTCACTGAAAACCCTAAAAATAAAAATAAAACAACTCGATGGCCAAATTTGATTGAATCCTTTATCAAAATCTATATGAAATATTTCCAAAAATTGGATTTCGAAGCCTTCCCCCAAAATTCCAATCAAAACCATGACAATAAAAATGAAAAACTCGTTTTTCGAATTGAATGAATCCCTTTTTAAAATCTATACCGGTAATGCCGCACAAGGTTGTGCGGGAAGTTTCAAAGATAGGACACTATAGGAGAGGTGAGTTGTTGTGATGCATGGATGGCAGAGAGAACCCACTGATGGACCGAAAAGGTGGTTGGAGTTGTGTTTTTTGGACTGGCTGCAACGGTTGCAGTGGTCACCTCACCCACAACAGCTGGATGTAGCGTGGTGCAGCGCAGCTGGTAGTTGTAGTTGTAGCGTACTGAAGTGTAGTTGTAGTGTAGTGTAAAGTCGTGTAGTTGTAGTGTGGTGCAATGCGTGTAGTGCAATGTAATGCAATGTTGTGTAGTGTGCTGTAGTGTTGTGTGCTGTAGTGTGGCCTAGTGTAGAGTAGTGTAGTCTAGTGTGTGTAAAGTAGTGCAGTTGTAGTTGTATCTGTAGTTGCAGTTCATGCAGTGCAGTGCAGTGCAGTGCAGTGTAGCGTGGTGTAGCGTAGCGTAGTGTAGTGCAGTGTAGTGTAAAGGTAGTGTAGTGTAGTTTAGTGTAAAGGGAGTGTAGCTGTAGCTGTAGTTGTAATGAAAAGTAAAAGTAGTTGTAGCTGTAGTTGTCGTTGTCCTGGTAGTTGTAGTTGTAGCTGCAATAGTAATAGTACTTGTAGTTCTAGGCGTCGTTAAAGTGTAATTAGTGTACTGTAGCGAGGTAAACTGGCATGTGTAGTTGTAGAGGTAGTGGTAGTGTAGTGTAGTTGCAGTTGCGGTTGTAGCTGTCTATCTATCTATCTTTCTATCTTTCTACCTATCCACCTATCCATCTATCCATCTTTCCATCTATCCATCCATCCATCACTCCATCCATTCACCTATCTATCAATCTATCCATTTGTTTGTTCTATTCTTTTCTATTCCGTTTTATTCTATTCTATTCTATTCTATCTACTCTATCTAACCGATCTAACCTATCTAAACAATCAAACCTGCCTAACCTATTTAAGCTATCTAACCTATCTAATCTATCTGATCTATCTAATCTATCTAATCGATCAAATCTATCTAATCTATCAAATCTATCTAATCCATCTGATCTATCTAATCGATCTAATCTATCTGTCTAACCTAACAACCCTGTCCAATCTACCTGAATAATTCTATCTATCTAATCTATCTATCCAATTAATCTAATCTATCTATCCAATTAATCTAATCCATCTATCTAATTAACCTAATCTATCTATCTAATGTATCTATCTATCTTTCTTTCTTTCGAATCTATCTAATCTATCTAATCTATCTTTCTTTCTTTCTTTCGAATCTATCTAATCTATCTATCTATCTATCTATCTGTCTGTCTGTATGTCTGTATGTCTGTCTGTCTGTCTGTCTGTCTGTCTGTCTGTCTGTCTCTCTCTCTCTCTCTCTCTATCTCTCTATCTCTCTCTCTATCTCTCTCTCTATCTCTCTATCTCTCTATCTATCTATCTATCTGATTATCTATTTATCTATCTATCTATCTATCTATCAAACTGATGATCTGTCTCCCTGTATCTATCTATCTATCTAATCTAATCTAATCTAGTCTAATCTAATCTAATCTAGCTACCTACCTACCTACCTACCTATCTATCTATCTATCTATCTATATCTATCTATCTATCTATCTATCTATCTTATCTATCTATATTTTAATCTAATCTATCTGAGTATCTATCTACCTGTATCTATCTATCTGTATCTACATCTATCTATCCATCTATCTATCTATCAATCTGTCTATCTATGTTTCTTTCTGTCTATCCCTCTCCCTCTCATCTACCTCATCTATCTAATCTATCTAATCTATCTGAATTACTTTTTGCCAGGGCCTCCAGAGGTTTTGCCCTTATCTGAAATATTGAATCTATCTAATCTATCTAATTTCTCTAATCTCTCTAATCTATCTAACCTATCTATTCTATCTAATCTTTCTAACCTATCTATTCTATCTAATCTATCTTATCTCTAATCTATCTACTCTATCTACTCTATCTGATCTATCTATCTATCTATCTATCCACCTATCTACCTGTCTTCCCCTCTATCTACTGATCTATCTACCTACCTATCTATCTATCAAACAATCTAATCTAATTAATCGAATCTAACCTAACCTATTCTTATCTATCTATCTTTCTATCTACCTATCTATCTATCTGTCTGTCTATCTATCTATCTATCTATCCATCTATCCATCTATCCATCTATCCATCTATCTATCCATCTATCTATCTATCTATCTATCTCTCTATCTGTCTATCTATCTATCTATCTAATTATCTATCTATCTATCTATCTATCTAATCTGTGTACCTGCAAGCTTGAAAACGAAGCTTTTCTGCGAGACATCCTCAATGTTTTTAACCCGGCAACATCAAAAACGCAGCAATTCTGCGAGACTTCCTTAATTTTGACCTTGACAACGTCAAAAACGAAGGAAGTCTGCGAGACTTCCTCAATTTTCGAAATCGACCAAAGAAAAACAAAGCAATTCTGCGAGACGTCCTTCAAAAACGGACAGTTGAGTGCAGAGCTGGCGGCCCTGTACCATTGCGTTTTGCGATTTGTCCACTCCATCTGTCTAAAGTACTGCGCCTGCCACGACAAAGTGATGCCAGGTCATACGAAGTGCTGCACCTGTCACGCAAAACCACCTTAGCAAACCTGAAGATCTGATGCTCCGAAATGCAACCCCTCTCAGGAAATCAGCGCCCTGACCTCCTAACATCTCTGATGAACATGACTCTTGTACTGCGCCTGCCACGCGAAATTCATTCATCTTTCCAGATCCTCTTCAAATGTCCCAAGCCTGCCAACGCTTTTGATACTGCTACAAAGCCCTCACGTTTTGCTCACTTTTGACAAGGTGCACAATCCCCTGCGCCTGCCTTGCAAAACGACATCTGAACGTCCAAACGTGGTCCGAACAGGTGGTGTTTTCAACATTTTGCCTTGGAAACGTGCTTCGCGCCAAAAAAGCGTGCAGTTTTTCGACATGTCAACTTGCAAAAGTGGTCCGGGAATGGTGTGCTTCGTACATTTTGAATCATTTTGACTTGGAAATGTGCTTCGCGTCACAACGACGTGCGCTTTTTCGACATCTCAACTTCCAAAAGTGCTCCGGCCCTGGTGCGTTTTGTACATTTTGACTTGGGAAATGTCCTTCGCGCCACAACAGCGTGCAATTTTTCATCTCTCATATGACCACATGGCTCCGCACCCGCCGCTTTATCGAGCCTACTTTTCGACCCTCCGGAGCCACAAATCATTGGAAACACACAGTGTTTCGCGACGTTCCTACCTTTTTGCGCGCCTGCACCTTCTTTCTTCTCACTCTTTCTCTTCTCTGATCTTCTCTCTTCTGCTCTTCTCCTCTCTGACTCTTCCCACCTCTGCTTTTCCATCTGTCCATATTGTCGGAAGTTTGACTTCTAAACTTCCGTCGATAAAATATGGCCAAAAACTGAATTTCGAAGCTTTTCCCTAATATTCCAATGAAAACCTTAAGAATAAAAATAAAAAACTCGATTTCAAACTTGATTAAATTCCTTATTAAAATCTATTTTGCCAAAAACTTGACTTCGAAGCTTTCCCCTAATATTCTAATGAAAACCTTAAATAAGAAAAAATACAATAGTTAAAAATAAAACTTGTGAGATGGGAGCCTAATGAAAAACCCTCCAGGCGGCAATCTATTTTTATTAAAAGGGGGTTGAACCCATTGTTTCACCATCCTGTTCTCCTATTAATTCTCAATTGCCACAATTCAGAATCGAATTGTGCCCGCCAAAAAAGCCCGATTTGGGGGAGTTTTAGTAATAGGAAGGAGGGATTACTTGTGAATAGTACCTGGGATCTTCGAAATAATTGTCCGTTAAGATTTCTGCTCTAGGGCGGCTTTCTTGTGAAGGACATGGACGCGGTCATTTTTTGAATACTATTTTGTAGTTGGCACCTTTTGGGCTGATCTTCCCCTACTTTGCATAAAAATGTGTCGATTTTTATGGGCGGAAAATCCCGGGAAAAGGGCGGAAATACCCCGGCAGACTCAACATGACTGAAAAATGAAAACATGAAGTGGTCAGTTTTTCTTGAAATTAAACATTTTTCTGAAATTTACAAATCTAAAAAATTGACAGAAATCAAAACAACATCTGCCCTGAACAGAGATTTGCATCCAATGAATATCCTTATATATAACATTAAATAACCGAAGGAAGGAAGTTTAGAATTTAGAAGACAAAATTCCATAAACTTCCGACAATCTGGGCAAAAGGAAAAGCAGAGGGGCCCAGGAGAGTCCAAAAGTAGGCTCGCCAAAGCGGCGGGTGCGGAGCCATCTGGTCGTATGAGACATCAAAAAATGCACATCGCTGTGGCCCAAAGCACATTTTGAAGCCAAAATGTTGGAAACACCTCATGTTCGGAAGTGGAGATGTCGAAAAAGTGGGCACGGTTGTGGCGCGAAGCACATTGGCAAGTCAAAATTGTTAAAAACTGACCGTCTCGGACCACTATTGGACGTTGAAATGTCGAGAAAGTGCACGCCGTTGTGGGGCGCGAAGCACATTCGCAAGTCAAAAGTGTTAAAAGCTGACCATCTCGGACCACTTTTTTGAACGTTCAGATGTACAAAAAGTTAACACTAACACTAGCACCAACAACAACTGCAACTGCAACTGCGGCTACAACAACAAAACACTATACCATACCATATAAATCCATATAACAACAACTAGAACCACACTACAACTACAGCTACAGCTACAAGTAAAACTACACTACAGTATACCACACGAATCTACACTACACTTGTTACACTACACTAATAATTAATAAACTCAGAATCATCTAAAGAAGGACAGCTGCCTGACTGACTGACGGACGGGCGGAGTGGCTGATTGACTGGGTTTTCAGAGTTGAACCAACGGTCACATCTGGACAAAGAAGCCCAAAAAGTGCTTCAGTAGTAGCAAGCATGACCACTTGTACACGTGCCCAAGCCTGCCATCCCAGCAATCCCAAGGCTGAGAGCCCCAAACTGGTAAGCTTTCTCTTTGCTGTTTGATGGTTCTTGTTTTGGCAAATTCGGACTGGGCCTGTAAGGTGGTGGACAGGTTGGCGCAAGGTGCTGCAAATCTGGACAGGATTGGCAGCTTGGACATGCTTGGACAGTCTCCGAGCCAAGGCTAATGCTACAACTCTGGCTGCCAGAATGAATCTTACCTGCCTTATGGTTATGCTGGCGTATCTTTGTTTTCACACTAAGCCATGGGTCATTTAGACAAGAATATCAAGAAGTCATTGGAATTCCACATAGGGGCCAAGGAAATCCAAGGACCATTTGGTGCCTCTGTCTTCTGCTTTTTCAAAGCTTGGCCGTACTGGTTGCTCGCCTCATCCCATCATGACGCTGAACCCATGCTCGATGCCAAATGCAAACAGAATTTGCGAGCAGTAGAAGGTCCTTGTGGTCAAACTCGTCGTCAGACACATCATCCTCCTTGTTCTCATTGTCTGTCTTCCTGGAAATCAAACACAAACTACGAGCCACTGTCAGTGCCCATGCCTACAAGCACATGCGCAAAGTCTATCAGTCTATCAATGCAGCCAGAATGCTTGTTGACGCCCATGATGTTTCCCATCTTGGAACCTGCAAGGCAAAACGCTTCCCATGTGTAACCTGAATGATTCAATATACCTTGCGAATCCTTGCGAAGCTGTCAAGGCCGCACCACCGCCACCATCACCACCAGAGTGGACACACAATGATAGATTCCCATAGATTACCGACTCAAGTGCTCATCAGATCAGAACCAGTTCCTATTCCAAAAGCAAACCTGGGAGCTGATCTCCTTTAGATGGAGTGGCTTGGTCAACAACCCGACTCCCCATCGCCATCATCGCCTGACAGCTCCCAGAATCGCTGCCGGAACCTCAAGCTGGGATTGATAGAAAGGCCACTGCCAAATCCCAGCAAGAGACAGAAAGAACAAGTATCAGAACACTCCCAAAGCATCCAAAAGCAGCATGACCAGGGACAGGTACCTCACAATTAGGCATGGGGGAATAGAATGGAATAGGCATGGGCCCAAACATTGCCATTTGAAAGCCACTACGGCAGCTCTTGGTAAAGCAATGGTGCAAATATACTATATACTAAATTAGTGTGTACGAGATAAGTATTGAATTTAATGCCGCATCCAAACCAAACTAAATGGCCAGAACATGTCTAAGTCATCCAAAACCCAGCGGTGCTCTGGACATCGATGTAGCTTCTAGGCTGGCCCCACTTCCCCTGGTCTTGCTCCTCCCGGACTTGGCGCACCTCAGCCGTTCTGAACGTTTCGAAAGTCTTAGAGATATGGCAAATCTTGGACTCTTAGGGGTTTCCAAGGGAGGCCGCTCAAATCCGCACTCAGACCTGACTCAGAACCAGCTCACCAGCGCACTCAAAACAAGGATCACCTGCGCATTCAAGGGCTACATTATGTTGCATCCTTCATCATTCATCATACACCAACATCTTGGGGGGTGGGGTGGGGGATCATCATACACCAACATCTTGGGAGTATGCATGCATGTATATGTATGTGTATGTATGTGTATGTATGTGTATGTATGTGTATGTATGTGTATGTATGTGTATGTATATGTATGTGTATGTATGTGTATGTATGTGTATGTATGTGTATGTATGTGAATGTAT
>Ga0126342_10007399_pt1 | contig 19596 bp, 21 predicted proteins | sample Cyp1metagenome_FD_92528 | JGI IMG/M metagenome (GOLD analysis project Ga0126342, IMG submission 92528) | Coral microbial communities from Lord Howe Island, Old Settlement Bay, Australia - Cyphastrea 1 metagenome | ecosystem: Host-associated > Invertebrates > Cnidaria > Coral ... | reverse complement strand
ACAACAACAACCACAACAACAACCACAACGACAACGACAACGACAACGACAACGACAACGACAACGACAACGACAACGACAACCACAACCACAACGACAACAACAACAACAACACCAACAACACCAACAACACCAACAACACCAACAACACCAACAACACCAACACCAACAACAACTCCACCACCACCAACAACACCACCACCAACAACAACAAAACTACCACCAACACCACCACCAACACCAACAACACCAACACCACCACGGCACGGTTCACGCCAGCACTGGATCAGAACGAAAAGTGAACCCACCCATTTTGCAGTGTCTCATCAAGATCAACTGGGGCTTCGCCCCCTGCAAGCCGGTATTCTATGACTGCAAACCTGTTCCCTGAGCAAGTTACTTTTGGACAGACCTGGAAATGTTCAATCTCTTTCGGTATTTGGTTTTTTCCAGTGGGCCATAGAACGTCGGCGTCTTGTTGAACGTGGCAACAGAGTAGTAAGGGTCGTGTATGTGGCGCTGTCTCCTTGTTACAAAAACCACCGTTTTTTATAACATGAAGAGGGTAAACCCCCTTCAGATTTGCAGCAATCTTTGAGTTGCAGCGCCCCCCTGAACCGAGTTTGCAACATTCAGGTGCTACACAGGGGATCTTTATTGGACGCATGGGATTTGCGCGAGGGCATCTTGCTCGGGCGTTTCAGCTTGTCACGGCCTTGGCACAGCACATGGTTTTTGGACACAGATGGATGGATTTCTGAGCTAGTTTGGGAAAACCATCTTTCTGTTTCCTTCAAATCTTTCTACGATTCTACCTCATGTTGTTTCATTGATTTCTTCGTCGGGTGACAGAATTTGTGAAATTTGTTTTACATTATATATTTTTTCGCTTGTCACCAGCTATGGCAACCGGAACCGGCCTGTTGCTGCGCACTGCTTCGAGTCGCTTCAAGGCCAGGAGCATCTCCAGCAGCTGCCTTCTGCATCCTGCAGGCGAAACACCGTGGAGCAGCGACTCAGTGCAAGCCGGTCAGCAGTCCACAGTTCAGTCTCTTCACGGTCTCTTCACATTAGTTCAGTCTGTTGAGTCCATTCAGCAAAATTACACATGTGGAAAGAAGTGGCCACTTTGGCAGCGCACTCAGAAGGCGGTGAAAGCAGCGCATCACACTTCACAGGAGAGCCTTGCGCCACACTTGCTGCTTGCGAGACGTTCAAAGCCTGGCATCCCAGCCACAATTCGGACATCTGTTTTTAAGACGGTCAGGATCCTTTGTCTGGTCATTTTGAGTTGTGATTGGTTTTGATCTGTTTTGATTTGTGGTGTTCAAGAGATTACTAGGTTGTTTTGATGAAAGCTGTTTGTAGTCGAAGCTTCTTGCGAAGTTGGGACTTGGAGAAACAAGGTCACGCATGGGTAGCCCCACGTTGGAGGCCTGTTTGCCAACCGTTTTTACTGCCTGGTGCAAGTGCAAACAGGAGCACAATGCTTCTCCAAAGCAGCGCCGGGCTTGAGAATGAATTTCATATTTGCAGCGGAACTTTATAACACACGAAGAAAATGCGTGTGGGAAAACTTCATCGGGCCCATTCGGCGGTTTTCGTGGCCCTCTCCCGGATTTCTTCTTCAATTGCTAACTGACCAACTGCTTTGCAGCTGACAGATGCTCTCATTGCCCGCATTGTGGCCGGCTTCATGTCAGGCTGGACAGTCTGCAAGAAAGCATGGAAGATTGGTTGAACTGTCTTGTTATGTCCTGTTTAAACACGTCATTGCAGATGTTGAGCAAAGCCGGTCATCCTATGGAATGTGTTGGTATGGCACAAAGATCGACTACATCACATTGAGCTTGCAAGGACCCTGGTGGCTGTTCCTCCCAGCCAGCTGAGGAGGCACGGGTTATCACAGGTGGCACAAAGGCGCCACACAGGTTTCGGCATGCTTTTGAAAAAATGCAGCATTGACGCATCAACCTGTAAAAAAACAAGAGACATTCAAAAACAATGTTCATCACATGTGTGCACAGAGGTGGCGTCGTTGTGCATCGGCAGGAGGGCTCATCTACTGAATCGACCAAATCGGACGGCGAATCGGAGAACTTGATCTCATGACGGCCCGGGATAGCTTGGCAATGGGCAGGCCACCTTGACCCTAGATGCTTCACGTTGCGTCAGGTTGCTTCACGTCGCTTCAGACCCTATACACCCTGCCTCAAAAGCAGTAGGCATCTAGTGCTCTCCAAGTTGAATTGAGATATCTTGAGGTGAACTATGTGCCATTGTGTGCCTCACATCACATGACTTCCGTGAGCCTGTTGCAATCAATGCAGTAAAACAGTCATGCAGAAGGCTTTGAGGCCAAAGTTGCCGAGACCTTCATCGCTTGCAAAAGAAGCCGCTTTTGACCGCAGACGGGTTTGCTCAGGACTAAATGTCCTTGTACATGTTTTCTGTGGCACTGAGCTTGTGCGCTCTTGTCTTAAGCGTGTCGTGTCGTTCAGATCGAAGAGGGTCAACATGATTGAAGATGATCAAAGACATCTATCCTTGTGAGAAATGTGAGAAGGTGCTCCTTGAGCAGGTGTAGACTATCTATCCTTGTGAGAAATGTGAGAAGGTGCTCCTTGAGCAGGTGTAGACTGCCGATTTGCTTCGGGCCTTCCTTTGCATTTTGACGCCGGAGCCTGAACATGGAACGCCCTGTTGCATCTACACACCACGACGAATCGAGTCTGACCCCACAGCACTGCAGCTAGCTATTTACAGTTTAGGCATTAATGAGTAATGGTTGTTTGGTGTGCACGATGTCTCAATCACTGAGAAGTTGGGAGTGGCAATGCCTTGTCGCAGCGCATGGGCGCGAGGTTGAAGGACGAAGCATCACCCTGCTGCCCGCAGACTATTCTCGGCAGGCGGCATTGCCGGCGTCGCCGGCATCACATTGAAATCATGGGAGGCGTTTCCCTGGTTACAGTTATAGCCTTTTTGCATAGCGCCGTTGCGGGGAAAGGTACAGGGATGTTTCCGCGCGCGGCTTTTTCAGTGTCAGCAGGCTTTTTTCTCTGGTAAAGTCATAGCCGCATGCCTTCCCAAAGATTCACTTTGTGAAACCAGGCACGATATCCTCTTCACTAGGAGTGCATTACGCAACCATTCAGTTTGCTCGTAGGAAGTAGAGCCGCGATACAACCATGTTAGCCTTCCGCGGTTATATCCTTCGTGCTTACCACCAATCAAAGTTGCTGCCTCTTTGTTGATTCCTGAGGTTTAGCGCGTGATACGCAACCACCCAGTTTGCTCGTAGTCAGTCAAGCAGCGATGGTTTGCTCGCAACAAGTAAAGCCGCGGGACAACCGTGTTGGCCTTTTGGTGGTTATATCTTTTGTGCTTACCACCAATCAAACTTAATGCCTTCTTGTCGACTCCTGACATGTAGCGCGTGATACGCAACCACTGAGTTTGCTCGTAGTAAGCAAAGCCGCGACGCAACCATGTTGGTTTTTTCCTGGTATGTTATAGCCTTTTTCCTGAATGCGAAGCAAGGGTTCCCGTTTCACTCTGGGGGTCTGGGGGTCTGGGGGTTGAGGGTGTGTTCACTCGACGTCGTGCAACCGTTCGCAACTGTCGCAACCGTCCGCCTGAGGGCCGCATGGCCTTGCCTGTGGTAAGGGGTCGCTTTTGGAGGTTTCAAACGTCGCGTTGCTTCGTTTCGCGTGGCAGGCGTGGCACTTCGTGACGTCTTTCCTAACGTGTGGAAAATCGTTTTTGTGCGGCAGGAGCAATACTTTTGCGAAGTTTTCAGAAGATGCGTTGCATTTTTCGAGGCAGGCGCAACACTTTGGAGACCATCATCGTCATTTTGCGTGGCAGGCGCAGCACTTTAGACGTGTCTTGTGGCTCGTTTTTTGCGAATCTTATTGTCAGGGCTGCTTGAAGTGGTGACAAGGTGCCAATTCCGTGGCAGCCGTGGCGTTTTGTGAGACGTGCTGAAAATTGACAGAAGCCTCGCACGAAAGATTTTTGAGGTTGCAAATTTTCAGGTTTTAAGGAATTCTCGTAGAAACATCGGTTTTGAAGCTACAAAGTTTTAAACTTGCAGGGGTCTCGCACGAAATGCTCGTGATGCTCAAACATGTCTCGTCTCGAGTCTCTGGTTTTCCCGTGGCCTCGCCGTGTCTATGGGGGAAGCTGCAGTCAAACCAGGTTGTCATGGTGTTTTGCGTGACAGGCTCAATACTTGTGCATCCTTTCCAGACCATGAGACGCAGTTTTCGTGGCAGGCGCAGCGCTTTGGAGACCTCCATCATCATTTTGCGTGGCAGGCGCAGCACTTCAGACGTGTTGCGTTGCGTGCTCTACACTTTACACTCTACACTTTATACACACTACACTCTACACTCCACACTTTACACTCCACACTTTACACTCTACACTTTACACTCCACACTCTACGCTCCACACTCCCCACTTAACACCCCACACTCTACACTCTACACTCCACGCTCTACACTTTACACTCTACGCTTTACACTCCACACTCCACACTGTACACTCTACACTATACACACTACACTCTACACTCCACACTTTACCCTCCGCACTCTACACTCCACACTCTACATTCCACACTCTACACTTTACACTACACAGTACACTCCACACTTTACATTTTTTCACTCCACACTTTACACTTTACACTTTACACTTTACACTCCTCACTCCACACTCTACACTTTACACTCCACACTCCACACTCTACACTTTACACTCCACACTCCACACTCTACACTTTACCCTCTGCACTTTACACACTACACTTTTTACCCTCTTCGCTTTACACTCCACACTCCACACTCTAAACTCCACGCTCCACACTTTACACTCCCCACTCCATTCTACAATTTACACTCCACACTACACTTTACACTCTACACTTTACACTCTACACTACACTTTACACTTTACACTCCACACTTTCCACTCCATGCTCTACACTTTACACTCTACACTTCACACTCCACACTTTACACTTTACACTCTACACTTTACACTCCACACTTTAAACCTGACACGTTTTACACTTTGAGCTCCACACTCCACACTTTACACTTCTCACTCCGCACTTTACACTCCACACTCCACACTTTACACTCCACACTACACTCCACACTTTATACTCCCCACTCTACACTTTACACTTCACCCTCTACACTTTAGACGCGACACTCTACACTCCACACTTTACACTCTACACTTTGCACTCCACACTTTCCACTCCATGCTCTACACTTTACACTCTACACTCCACACTCCACACTTTAGACTTTACACTCTACACTTTACACAGTCTAGTGGCACTGTAAAGGGGGACAAATGTACAAGACTGTTCAAAAATCTTGTTACACAAAAGTATTCTACATAACTGCATTCGGGTTCGTGGGCTGCATCTTGTTGCATAGCACGACTGCGGGGAACGGTAGAGGCATGTTTCCGCATACGGCTTTTTCAGCGTCAGCAGAATTTTCCACTGGTAAAGTCATAACCGCACGCCTTCCCACAGATTCACTTTGTGAAACCAGGCATGAGACCCCCTTCACTAGGAGTGTGTTTCGCAACCATTCAGTTTGCTCGTAGGAAGTAAAACCGAGATACAGCCATGCTGGGTTTTCTGTGGTTATATCCTTTGCGCGTGCGGGGAAAGGGACATGCCTGTGTCCGCATATGGTGAGGACAACAAACATCACAGACTTCATGCTAAGGAGAAGCTGCAGAATCAAGCCAACCCCCATGTAATGTCTTCAACAACAAGATCACCCCCCACAGTGTCAACAATTATCCAGCTTACCCACCAACCTACATTGTCCCTGATTCGAGGTATAATACAGCCAGCGCCTTCCGAGATTATTTCTGCGAGCAGAAACACGGGCTTTCGTTCTCATCTTCTCAGGTGATACACACACACACATATATATATAATTGATTCATGGTGAGAAAGTATGATGAGCGATGAATGAATGGTTCGCGTGTAAAAACTAAGGCGTCCGTGCCACAGCGTAGGACGCAGGAGGGACTTGCACCAAGGACAATAGGAGGATGAGAGGCACTGCCTGAAGAGAGAAATATAGAAGAGTCGACATCGTTGGTGTTTAGCGGGAAGGAGTTCAGAGAAGCTGATCACCTACATCTCTACGCCTGTACGCGATGTAGACGACGTTGTAGGTGCTTTGTAAGGGTTCAATGTAGTTGCTACCTACATATCTACACCTGCATGTAGGAAATTTTGATGCTGTAGGTGATGTAGATCGTGTAGTTGTAGTTCATGGAGTTCGTGATGATGATGATGATGATGATGATGAGACGAAATAAAGCAGTTGAAACAGGCAATTGTTCTTTGGGAAAATCTTTCCCAGGAGTTTTCGGGAAAAAAATGATGCTTTGGAAGCGGTGGGGTCTCACAAAGACTGCCACAAGGTCTCCGTGGTTCGTCGCTAATTTGCATCTACCCACACCATGTCAAACCAGCGAATTGTTGGGATAGTCAGAAGCAATATGTCACCCCTGACTAAGTGCGGGAACGTGCTATGCCACATCTGACACATCGCTTGGCATGGGTGGGAACAGGCTGTGACTTGTGAGATGCCCGAATAGGGCCAGGGATACGCAACCCCAAGCACGGCCTCCCAGGTCCCACATGGCACCATAGTGCTTAAATGCCATTGCCAGTTGGGAAAGAATACTTAAACGAATTCTGTTCCGTGTCACAATCCCCCCATTTGACATTTTTTATCATATTAATTTTATCATTTTGTTGCATGAGTGACATTGCCACTTCCAATGTTTTTGTCAGGCTGTTCATGCAGAGGCCTGGGCCGGTTGAAGCACAGCACCGTTGCGTTGTTTGTTGAGCCGTCATCATTGCCGGCGATGTGTGTCCAGCACCGGAAAAGCACACGTTTATAATATAGAACAGTGTAAAAAATCATTTCCAGTTACCTGGCCGTTAAGAGAAATTCCCCTTGACCGTCAGGGGATCGGGCCTGTGCTTTGTTTGCATGTTTCTGTTTTTTGCTTTGAGGGTGAGAGCGATTGTTGCGAACACATTGGTAAGAAACTCTAATGTATGTTGCTTTGCTTACAAATGAATTCATTAGGGTGTCAAACATGCCCCTTCTCTTAGAATGGAAAGACATAGATTCCGACATAATTAGATAGGGAAGCCTCACGTGCCAGGAGAGCTTTGAGCCAAAAGCTTGGACATGGTCACAACTGTCACAACTGTCACAACTTGGTGTGAACTTGGCAAAGAACTGGGCAAGTCATTCCATACCCAGTGATGTTCTGTTTCGGCGCTGAATCCTTGCAGTTTGCGCGGCCCTTTTCAATCGAAGCGCATGAGCCGTTCACAGCATTTTCATGGCATTGCCTGAAGTTCGTACGGAACCGCAGCACTTGCGCCACAGTTTGAGGTCAGAGTCTGCCGAGCTGAATGCTGAGCTGAATGCGGCTGAGGCGTGACAGTGATGCAGTGGGTGTTTGGATACCCAAGAATCAACCCTATTTCATGTGTCATATTTGTCATATTTGTCATATTTGTCATATCATTTTGCATTTTACGTTATTTCGAGTCATTTCATCATCACGCTTGCGTTGCCAGGCCAAGAGACCAACTTGCCAGATCCCAAGTGCGACGAAATCAGCGATTTGAGAGTGACAACGCAGCCATGACCAGACACGAGACACCAGACATGACGAGTGACAACGAGACTCAAAAGATTCACAGATTCCGAGGGCTTGGGGTCTTCTGTCGGTCTGGTAAGTCGTTGGGTGGTGATGTCTTCGAGGTCAGCCGACCATAATGCCCCTGGAGCTTCCAGAGCCGCTGGGCCCGAAGCTCTTCATCTGGGGGGAGCCAGTTTTGAGTCGACGCCTCAGCAGTTTCAACGAGTTTCAATGTGTTTCAACGTGTTTCATGTTCCAAGAGAAACTAAGAGAACACAAGGAGCTGAATCAGGGAAAAACTAAAACATCGACAGAGGCATTTGGATGACCCAAGAGACAGAACCAGAAAGATCACTAGGTAGGTCCCAAATCTAAATCTTGAGAGAATTTGAGCAACACGAGCCTGGCCAGGAAAGTACTACACAGTCTACGACTGGAAAGAAAAACAGATCGGCTTCGGGCTGGCTGCACACACTCCGCCTCAGGCGTCGGTCGCTACTCGAGCCACTCATGGGACCTGAATGGGACCTGAATGGGACCTGAATGGGACCTGAATGGGACCTGAAAGAGTAGAGCAATAGCACCTGGTGGCACCTGGTGGCCCAGCCTGTCAAAGTGAGGAACATCATGACTGTCTCATGTTTGCTCATCGTATCGGACGCAGTAAGATAGATCGTTGTAGACTGATACTCAAAGGAAAATGCAAGTAGATCACTATATGATCGCCGTCGCTAGTCGTTTAGAATCTCGTTTATGTTTAGATTGCATGGCAGGTCTCCGCCGACGAAGAAGCAAAACAGCTCAGGGTGCGGGGCCTATATCGCGACATGGTGACACTACCGTGACACGTGAGACGGGACATATACGAAATCACGCAACCAATTGGAAAACCAATTGGAATATCCAGGCGGAAAAGGTTTGAACAAGTTTTAGAGCACCTCTTTCCTTTTAAACATGAATTTGCGTTTTCATGTTCTCACCGTGTTGCCAGCAAACGAAATACAAGGGACGTGGCCTCCTCTTCGCATAGAACGCTGATGGGCGAATGAGCATCAGCTTTTGCTGTGCGATTTTTAAGGGCAGTGATCTGCGCTCCAAACATTTCAGCAGCTTCTGAGAAGGTTGCAACGCTTTGTTTCTATGTTTTTGACCAGTATCCTTCTGCTGCGGAGCGCATCAGATTCTGACCCAAGCCTCCATGCTTACAGGCCCTGGACTTTGGAGATGAAAAGAAACCGAGCCAACGAACACCGGACTTTGTCACTTTGGGCAACGCATCGGTGTGGCATATCTTGATTTTGTGCATTCGTTGCTCTCCAGTCCGGGCAGAATTCAGAGGTCAGATGCGCAGCGACCTCAGGTCCCTGCGCATCCACCGATGCATGACACACCGTGCACACGGGACATACTCGGGACTCACCGCAGCATAACCAGTTCCATGGAAAGCACGATACGCGCTGCAATTAGATGGTTGACAATAGTCACTATTATCACTATTCCTTCTCGCAACTCCAGAACCCAGAAGAACTCAGGAGCGTAGAGTAAAAGTGATACTCCAGCTGCCTCTGGGCATCAAACACGCCCTCTAGCACCAGTTGGACCATTTTAAACCATTTTAAACCATGAGCCCTTGATCGGCTGAACAGAGTTCCCAACTTTGGAAAATACTAGGGTAAACAAAGGCCCACGGGGCAATTTGACACACCTTAGGACACTCCAATTGCTTACTCTAAGCTGTTTTGTTTTCAAGATTCACAGGCAATAAGTTGTCTAAATGTGTCTGTTTTGTTTCCGATGTCAACAGCTTTGCAGGTCAGAGTGTCGCAGATGTTGCAGCTAGGTCTTGCCATTTTCTTCTTCGCTTCAGCAACAATCAAAGTTCCGTGATAAAACAGTTTGCTTTTGTACGGGCACATTGACAAGATCTTTAGTGGTTGCTCTCTTGAATAAGAGCCCAACAGCCTATGCCAGACTTGAGCAGACACGTGCCAGCTTTGAAACAGCCCAGCAGACGGCATTGATCCGCATCTTGTGCTTCTTGTGTTTAAAACGTTTTGTAACCATTGGTGTGGCATCTGTACTTTCCGGTTACCATGAACATCCATGACACTTATGACATGACATCCATGACATCCATGACATCCATGACATCCATGACATCCATGACATCCATGACATCCATGACATCCATGACATCCATGACATCCATGACATCCATGACATCCATGACATCCATGACATCCATGAACCACTGAGTCCGGAGCTATTTAGGCTATTTAGGGAGCCTCAGATCACTGCCATGACAGAAACTGGCATCGGACACTCAATGGGAGCGCAGATCAAAATGATCCAAAGAAACAAAACAAAAATAAACAAAACAAGAAACAAAGATCAAACGGAAGACTCGAGGAATGGAAGAATCGAAGCTCCAAAAATCAGATCGAAGCGAATGCCAAGCACTTTTTCAGAGTCCTCCTTGAGCTGCCAGCGCACGCCAAATGGATGCAAGCTGTAGTGAGGCAAAGCCGCATGGCACAACACTGATGATAGCCAGTGATCCATATGAAGTGAATCTGTTTGAATCTTGGAATCTGATGAGATTGTCAAGATTTGTCAACAACATCATGTGAAACCGCAAAATAGCTTCAGAAAAAGCAGACTCTGGAAGACCATGCGGCTGCACAGTTGGCTTCAAGTGAGTCCAGCAATTTTGACCAGACGTCATCGAACCGCTGACTGTGTTCACTCGGTGTTCCTGGAGGTTCAAGATGATTTCATGCAGGCATCCACATCAACCTTCTTTGGAGGAAGCGATGAGGACAGTTGCAGTCAAAGTCGCCGTTAAAAAGTTTCCTAGACATGTTTGAATTATTTGTATATTATTTGTTAAGATTCATTCATATAATATGGTCATTAACCATTAATCATTAACCATATAGCCATTAATAGTAGATGTCCGCCATTTTGGTTGCTTCGGCTCTGGGAGAAGATGCCAAGATATTCCAAGCTGCCAAGATACCGAAGAATTCGCAATTCTGCACTCTGCAGATTCTGCATAGATCCGAACATATCATAGGAGCCCCCTTCTAAGACCTACACAGAAAAATATGTCCGCCAACAAATCAAGAATTTGAAGTTTCGGGGTTAGAGTCGGTTAGAGTCCAATGGAGTCCGTTAGAGTCCTTGACCTTGTGAGGAGGAGGAGCCTGCCACAGGCGCCTGTTTTTCGATGTTCAGAGCACATTTGACTTACTTTCTGGCTGTGTTGGCTGTGTTTGTGTTTCGTTGGTGTTTTGCCAGGTCAGAAGTCACAAAGTTCCACGCCTACAGTTTGCGAGGACAGAGATGTCAAAGTCAGCAGAGTGATAAAATTGTGATCAAGCCCTGAAAGTTGAAAGCTGATTAGCAGCTGATTAGCAGCTGATTAGCAGCTGATTAGCAGCTGCAGTGTTCTGAGAAGTTCTCAGTGACATGCGATGACTCAATGGCATGTTCTCAGGGCCAAGCCTTTGTCACACGCTCCAGGTGGATACTGAAGTTCAAGCAGAAAGAAAGGCTGCCGCGAACGGATTCAACACACAACGCAGGGTCAATGTTGCTCGCCTCTAAGAAGCAGGTTCATTTGTAAATCATAAATCTGCAATATTGACTATGACTATGACTCATATGACTCATATGACTGATAGCCACACAGGTTCTTAACACAGCATGGTGCTTTGTTCGACAGGAGTTGAGTGACGAGGGGCAGGAGCTAAACCAAGCTCTAGTGGCTGCGCAAAGAGCCTTGGAAGCCGCGAGGTTCGTCCAGATGTGAACATTTGTCAGCAAAGGTAGTAGCGATCAGAAAAGGCTCTCTAAGGCTATAAAATGCATTAACATTGTAAATTAACATGCTATAAACGATCATAAACATACAACTCGGCACAACACGGCACTGCGGCCCAGGTACTTTGTCAACAGCCCTTCGCTGTCTCGGTGTGGAATCCATGAGTTCAACCCGCATGTAGGACAAAGACAAACAGACACACACGAAGTGATGCGAAGCACGCGTGTCGAAAACTAAAAGCCAGCAGAGTGGACTCGGACGGCTTAGTTTGCTCAGTTAGCCTTAAAGCGTTTAGGAGTTTTGTATAGTTTTGTGAGGTCGACTTGAAGGCGCACCCAACCTTTGCCTTGAAATAAATCAAAGATGAGCAAAGCTGTCCGTGACGATCCGTGACGGTCCGTGCTCCATGAGGCCATCTTCTGCAGCCCAGGCACTGGCCGGACATAGAATGCTTAAAGGAGATTCATTCCTTGACTTGTGACATCTTGTGACGTTTGAAAGAAGCCTGATCAAATCTGATCAATTTAAATTTGAATCTTTTAGACAGCCATCTGGTCCTGCTTTGGTGAGCCTTGTCAAGCCTGAAATTGGAACCACCTGAATTCAATAGCTGCAGCTTGGCACTGGAAACCTCGAAACGTCGTTCGGCCAATCTTTTTGGAGGCTCCTGAAGTGAGCTCAACTTCTGCACCTGAGGCGCTCCGCACCTTGGGGAAGATCATTGCCCCAAGACATGTATTGAGAAGTGAAGTAGGCACTTGAAGCATCTCCCAGCTTGAACAGTTCCCATTCACCGGCAGCGTGTAGGGCGAGTTCTTCGCCATCAGTTTTTCTTTCACGTTCACTGCCATTTGTACAGGGATAATGTTTTCCTTGCGAGTGTGATAGTGAATGTCCGGCAAGGGGACTCCGTTCTGTTGAAGTTCAGAGCAGTGTGGTCATAAGTTTCTTTGTTTTCCAGAAGCAGTTGACAATTTAACCATGCTTTGTAGGCCCTTTATCTAAAGTGTTTCTGTGAAACAGCTCTGATCAGGCAGTGGGAAGGCAAAGGCTGGCACAGCACTTGAGTCGGTTTGAGTTCACTTTGTTTCTTTTCCATTTCGTCCTGAAAATTCCATTTGGCGAAAATTGGAAGGCGATTTTTTTCCTTTTAGAAGTTTGCATCCGATTTTCATTGCTAAAATCCTCATGTTCAACCTTTTTACACTCAATTATATTTGTTCTCCAGGTCCTTCGATATGTTATCTCTCATCCAGTGGGAAATAATGCAGAGATGCGTCTTCTGCTTGAGCAAATGGGGCGAGGCAAAGGCGCCAAAGGTCCAAACCCACCGAGGCGGAGTTTTGTTTCTTTGTGTCTTAGGATGCTTGGGATGCTTGTGATCAACAACATTAAATCATGAACAACGGACAATGTCAAGTCCGCCAGGGTTGCTTGGTTGTGGAGAGTTGGGTTTTCAATTTTCAGGTTGGCTTAGAAAACAGCACATGCCATGCCATTGGCGTTTCATGGTTTTTCATCATGGCCATCGGATTGCTGAAAAAAGCCGGCTCAAAGACAAGTTCCTCCGTATGTAGCCGGTGGGTAGAGGTTCGGCCAAAGAAGGCTCGCTTTGAGAATCCTAATGGCCAGCATCGAACAGTATCAGAAACAAGTTTGACAAGCTTCACAGTTTGACGAGTTTAACGAGTTGGATGAGTTTGAGTCACAGCTGAGAGCTTGTGACATCGAAGGGGTTTTCATTAACACAGACCCCTTGTAGTTGTGGATGTTGTGGTGCAGTGGTGGCGAATCGGCGAATCAAGTTCCCCCACAGCCCATGTTTCTGGCTGAGGCCAAAGGGCTACTTTGGCAATGGCAATGCCCGTGCTCAAGTTCCTTGATCGACTGTGCATGATAGTCAATGATAGTTGTCTAATAGTGTCGACTGTGTCTGGGAAAGTGATTTAAGTGTCCTGGATGAGAAGAACATTATGCACAACGTTACAACCGGAACATCCATATTAGCACCTTGTGACCCTTTCCAACCTCCCACTTTTGGCATAGCTTTGCTTGTTATATGTTTCTTGCTTGGACAAAAGAGGTGTCCCGGGCAAGCCATTGAATTGCAAGGACTGTCCTTGAACCAATGGGCGGACTGTCCACGCAGGCGGCAGCTCCAGGATTACACCCAACAGTTGCCAAAGTTTCTGAAACAATGCCGAACCAATGTTGATGGTTTTTCCTGTACTGTGGACATTGCGCGTGCATCCCAGCAATTCACTTAGGGTGACTTGGGTATGTTGGGTTTGGACTCTGCTTGACTCTGTTTGACTCTGTTTGGCTCTGCTTATGTTTCGTTTGATGTTTCGCTGTCAGGTGGAAGAGCCCACATCGATGGTAAGTAGCGGCCTGGCCATGGCAGGTGGTGCAGCCGCTGGTGGTGGGCTGGCGTTTATGATGTGTGCCTTGGCGAAAGCTCGAAGTCCAGTCCTGCCCAAAGGAGATCGCGATTTCAAGGTATTTTGATGTATTTTGATGTATTTTGATGTATTTTGATGTATTTTGATGTATTTTGATGTATTTTGATGTATTTTGATGTATTTTGATGTATTTTGATGTCTTTTGATGTATTTTGATGATTTTGATGTATTTTGATGTATTTTGATGTATTTTGATGTATTTTGATGTATTTTGATGTCTTTTGATGTCTTTTGATGTATTTTGATGTATTTTGATGTATTTTGATGTATTTTGATGTATGTTGATGTATTTTGATGTATTTTGATGTATGTTGATGTATTTTGATGTATTTTGATGTATTTTGATGTATTTTGATGTTTTTGATGTATTTTCATGTATTTTCATGTATTTTCATGTATTTTCATGTATTTTCATGTATTTTCATGTATTTTCATGTATTTTCATGTATTTTCCTGTATTTTCATGTATTTTGATGTATTTTGATGTATCTTGATGTATTTTGATGTATTTTGATGTATGTTGATGTATGTTGATGTATTTTGATGTATTTTGATGTATTTTGATGTATTTTCATGTATTTTCATGTATTTTCATGTATTTTGATGTATTTTCATGTATGTTGATGTATTTTGATGTATTTTGATGTATTTTGATGTATTATGATGTCTTTTGATGTCGTTTGATGTATTTTGATGTATTTTGATGTATTTTGATGTATTTTGATGTATTTTGATGTATTTTGATGTCTTTTGATGTCTTTTGATGTATTTTGATGTATTTTGGTGTATTTTGATGTATTTTGTAAGTTGTTCATTTGTTGAACTTGTTCAACTTGTTGAAAAATTCAACTTGTTCTTTCTATTTATTTCTTTCTGGGTGCAGATGCTTTCCTTTATGAGGTTCCCTCATGAGGACTGCCACGCAAAACTTGAATGACACCCATTCCACATCCATCAGATCCATCATTTTTGTCCATTTTTCTTGGTCTGCGCTGGGGTACCCGAGGCAAGCATTAGGCCATTAGGCAAGGCTTTCAACAGCACCCGAGAGACAACACAACCAGCAAACTCATGTGAAACCTGCGAGCAGCGAGGGCAAGACCGGTCCTGGATCGAATCCGTAAAAATTTTGGTGAAATGAAGTTAAAAGAAATTGCATCTTCCATCATCTTCCTGCTTTGTAGGTGGTTGTCCCCATCAAGTCTAAAATCTTCAGCTGCTCTTGTTACTCTAGGGCGTAAAGCATTTTGGATTTTGGATATTTCAAGAGTGATTGAGTGATTGGACCCGTTTTGACCTGTTTGCCAAGGTGTTTCAAAATGCCCTGGTGGAGTGGGGGGTGCCATGAGCGGAATTGCTGGCATGATCGGTTCCATGAACCCTTTTAGTTCCTCGACTTAGACTCAGAACCCCTCGGAACACCTCAGAACTCCTCAGAACTCCTCAGAACACAGCGTGCCATATGAATCCAAAACACTTTGCCGACAGTGCAGCTGAAGTCTGCTTTTGTTTCCATGATTTTGTGCGGGTGCCTGAGCAGTTTGGCATGGCGGCTTTGCAAAGGTATGATGTCGAAGAAAGAGGAGAGACTTGGAAGCAATATGAAGCCATGGTAGGGGTCGGTGAAAGCGGTTTTTCCTCGGGAGCACGTGGCACATCCTGGCACAGTCAAGCGAAACGTCTTTCAGCGTCCTCGAGTTGCAAGGAAAGATGCCGACGAGGAAGAGGCTGAGGAGGATTCCATGAAGAAGATGGAGAAGCAGGTGCCGGTGCTGCCTGGAACTGCCTGGAACCGGTGCCATGCACTGCCAGCCAAAGGGACTATGCACATGTTCATGTCTTGCGGTTCATCATTTGCATGAAGAGTCATGAAAAGGCAAAGAGATTGAGTATCATCACTGTAATCATCACTGTAATCATCACTGTAATCATCACTGTAATCATCACTGTAATCATCACGGTCATGGCCACAACCTTCACACCCCCTTCTTTCAAGGTGGATACAATAGAGAAGATGATTTGCAACATGAATTGCAAGATGACAGGAGCCCACTACACTGAACATGACCTGAAGACAAGTAGGATGCCGAACAGTAGAACAAACGTGTCTAAAAAGTGTCAAATTACATCCAGTTTCTCTTGACTTTCTGCAATTTTCCGCCTCGAAGCAAGCAACGCGCAAAACGGATAAAACGGTGAAATGTTATTGCGATTGAACATTGGATATTGGATACATTGGGATACATTGGGCATGATGGGTGCTTGTGGTATCCAATGGTATCCCAATGGTATCCATGTGTCCTCAAGGACTCTTGGGTGGTGCTGCTGGAGCGGCCGCCGGGAAGGTTGCTGTGACTCGGTGGATGGTGCACTGTACACGCTGTGCACAACGTCTGCACATGAATTTAGATCAATTCAGATCAATTCAGCATGTCTTTAAATTAAACAACCTTTCTTCATCTTTCTTCAATTTTCATCTCTCGATGTTTTCAGTTTGCCAAGTCTGCCAAGTCTGCCAAGTCAAGTGTCAAGATGCGACTGTGAACTGATTGTCTTTGAATCCATGATAGTGCCAAGTCTTAAAGGCTTTCTTTTCATCAAGGCGAACCAGATGAACAAGGAGGACAGGGACTTGATTTGGGAGAATAACGTGTTTGTTTGGCCTCGAACAAATCCAAACATATCCAAGGAGAGAATGGCATCCAAAGTGTTTCCTGTTGATCGAAGTCTCTCCGATGGTCTCTCTACTTAGTACTACTTCGTACTGCTTAGTACTTCAATGTACTTCACTTGACTTCACTTGACTCTCTCAGCGCAGGCAGCGCCAGCGGCAGCGCCAGCGGCTGGAGGAGGCACTTCCGTCTGGAAGAGTCCAATGGAGAGTCCAATGGAGAGTCTAGAAAGGTCTGCCGGTCTCTCTTCGTCTCTCTCCGACTCGATGTCAGCTTCGCTAGCTTCGTCAGCTTCCAAATCTTTTTCGATCGCGGCGCAATCAGCGCAGCCGGCACACCACAGCGTGAAGTGGCATTTGGAAAAGCAAAGTGTAGGTGCCCCAAATGCTCTGGCTTCAAAAGGACTTGATTCAACAGCCGCACACACTTCGTTCTACTCATCGCATTGAATCTTTTCTTGCAGGCCTCGCCAGCAAACTCTCCGGCTTCAAGCTTCAGATGTTGGATGAGTGGAACGCACCACAATTCTTTGTGGTTACAAAGCAAATTGATAAAGTGACGCTTGTTTGCACAGAAGGCTGTCTAACTGCCAAAGCATTCAAAGACATGATAGATATGATGCATATCATATGCACAGCAAAGAATTGAAGAATGCTGTGTTGCATCTTGTCGATGGATATCAATTGCCCTGCTGAGTTTGAGGCATCCATCTTCAGAAGAACGAAGACCAGGAGACCGGCAGGCTGGGTCAACAGCAAAACGACCAGGAGACCAGCAATGTAAACGAACAGTAAAAGATTGGGCCAAGAAGGCTGACCAAAAGAACAGTAAAATAATCTACGCAGTGCAAGCGAAGAAAAATGAAAATCGTTTTTTTGACGCAAAAAGGATTGCTGTTTCTTTGCTTCCGTCGTGCCTTGAGGCTGAGAAGTCAATATGTGATTTCTTGTGACTGCAGTGCATCTTGGATTTTATGGGACATGGACCTGTATGGGACGTGTATGATACGTACGAGATATTATGTATACATATGTATACTGTATTCTGTGCGACACATGATATTTGTTTTGTCGAATGCCCGTAAGTTTGGGCCCGTTTTGTAGTCGCTTTAAAGGTGGTTGCCTGAATTTGGGAATCAGCCACACCTTGACACTGATTTTCAAGAAACAGAAAATCAATGAAAATCATAAAAAATCATCGAATCTAAGTGCTGCAGACTGTGATTCCCCGTGAATTCTCTGACCTGGCTGATCTCTCAGGTCCTTCGCACATCGGGATGCGGTGACTTAGAACTAGAGACGAAATCGAAGCCACAGTAAGCCACAAGGATCAATCCAGTATCGGCCTATGTGTACCTTCAACAAACAGGTTACCCTCTGGTAAACTAACATAGCTATTGAAAATTGCCATTTATAGTGGATTTACCCATTAAGAATGGTGATTTTCCATAGCTATGTTAAATTACCAGAGGGTAATTGCATAGCATCATAGCACAGCTGGTAAGCTCGACTCAAAGCCAGACGTGGCAAGATCTTCCAGCTTCTCGAGCACCTTACATTAAGTTGACATTTCAGGAAAAGCATCAACACACAAGCCTTTCAGAGCCTCTCTCCTACAAAATGACCATATAGCAAGATATCCAAAGATGTGGTTCTGTTGACATGGCCTCATGTCCGTCTCCATGTGAACAGCTAATGGTGACGTTGGCAGACTGTCCGTTTCACAAGTCCCAGAGGGTTTGCCAGCTCTTGAGAAAAAAGCGACTCGAGAATGTAGGTAAAGCAGCGGGACGAAACTGAGGATGCAAGTGTATGACAGTGTTGTTTGAACATGAACAGCGTCCACTGGCTAATGTTCTCAAAATCAAACGAAGTAGCGCGGCACACAGGGCTCAGTGCACCACATTTTTGTGGCAGGCTGTCAAGCCACGAGCCGAAGGTCTTTCAGGCCGGGATTCAAGCCATAGAACGCATAGAAGAGTAAAGTGGAGTTCACGTAGGAAGCATTGTGAATGCATTCTTCATCAGATCCATTCAGAAGGAAATGCGACCTCTGGGAAAAGGTGAAAGGAAAAGCAGAGCTAGCAGCCACAGTAGAACATAGTAAAACATGGTTCATGACACGTTTTCTTCGTTGATATGGTTACAGTTGACAAGGGTGCTTCGCCAACGGGGCTTTGTCATGTTGGACATTCGCTGCGTTCGGACAATGAGGACGTTGTTTCATTTGAGCTGTTCAACTCATGAGAAAGAGTGTTTTAGTCAAGATGTCCTTTCGGCACTGACGGAGGTGGAGATCTATTTATGACATGTGCGGAACATTTGCGCGAATGGCTTGGCTCTGCAGGTGTCTCACCGTCACATGACCAAAAGGAAGGAACGGAAGACAAAGAGCATGTTAGGAAAAAGCCATTTGAAGATGATTTTGAGATTCCAAAGAGACAATATGTTCCAAATGTACAGCAAATATGTCTAAATATGTTGTTTTCGCACTGCTCCCGAGCTCAGTGCTGAAGCGCTGCAATGGCATGAAGTTTTCGCGCGTGGGCCATGGCAAGCCCGGGTCCAGCACCACGACTAGGGCCGCGAGGACGGAGATGGAGGGAGTTTAACGTATCTTAAAACTTAATATCAATGAGTCAATATGAGTCAATGACTGTAAAATGCATGAAACTGCATTTTTTTAAGAATCAAAGATGTGCTGAACACTTTCAAGTTTGTCGCGTTTGCCTCTTGATCCTTCTGGCACTTGGAGGACTCAACATAATTCAACATAATGTCAGTACTTTTTAATTGCTCAATTTCTGGGTAAAATCCGCCCACACCGCTTTGGCGGTGAAGGCGTGCTTATTGGGGGGCAACAGCAACACTAAATGCTCAATGACATTTGTTAATATAGCAGTCGCTATATCAGCTTT
>Ga0126342_10007398_pt1 | contig 19598 bp, 18 predicted proteins | sample Cyp1metagenome_FD_92528 | JGI IMG/M metagenome (GOLD analysis project Ga0126342, IMG submission 92528) | Coral microbial communities from Lord Howe Island, Old Settlement Bay, Australia - Cyphastrea 1 metagenome | ecosystem: Host-associated > Invertebrates > Cnidaria > Coral ... | reverse complement strand
TTCCCACTGCGATCTCTGCGATCTGCAAGTCGCAGTGGAGGTCCGGCAGTGCCCACTGGGGTCTGGAGCTCGCGGTGGAGGTCAGGCTGTGCCCACTGGGATCTGGACTGCGAGGAGGAGGCGGCGGGTGAGGAGGCGGAGGAGGCGGAGGCGGAGGCGGAGGAGGCGGAGGCGGAGGAGGAGGAGGAGAACTCTGATAAAATCCAACAACCCTCACCTGGCAGGTGGGGAAAAAAACAAACATCATTTTGGATATTGTAATGAAATACAACTAAACTTCCAAGTGCGCAATTGTTGTACCATTTCTTTGGCGGTTAAATCCCATTTTCTTGAGGCTTACCTGCTAGTAATTTACCACTTCGCCATAGAAAAGTACAATTTTAAAAGCACATGATTTACTGTACCAAGATTTACCTCTTACCTCCCTGGCCATTCTCCACGGCAAACTTTTGGGTTACCAGGCTAGCAGTGAGCAGAGTTAAATTTACATTTTCATCCATTTCCAAATGAAATCCCAAGTTCTGATAAGTTTTAGATGGTCATAGTTAAATCCCAAGTTCTGATAGGATTTTCCATCATTTTCCCATCATTTTCCACAAGTTTTCCTACATTTTTCCATCATTTTCCAACAAGTTCCCTAGGTTTCACCATGGTTTCCATGGTTTCACCCCCATTTCACCCGCCCCGCCATGCGTTGGAGCGACTGCAGGACATGGCACCAGTCGCCTGCGAGGCCGGCGTTGCAACAGGCCAGGTCCGTTGAAGCTAGCGACGAAAAAAGGAAGGTCCTGGGGCGAGGCCGGGGTAAAGCCGAAAATGGTACTGGTCAATATTAACAATAGATATACATACATACATATATATATTATCATAATATTTAAAATATTAATGACAATAATAGTAATATAAAAATAATAATATAGTAATAATAATAATAACAATAACAACAATAATAATATATATATATACACACTATAAAACTATATATATATATATAAACATAGTGTTACTACCAATGTTATTGTCATTTTTGCTTTTATCATTATGATTGATAGTAATGGGTTAATATTAAAATAGTTACATATACAGTGACATTAATAACAATGATAGTAATTATAGGTATATAATGTTTTGGTGATCATGGCACATATTTATAATGATAATGGTAAAAATGATAATGATAGTGACTATGAATGATAGTGATAGTTCAGATAGTTACACATAGTTGCTATCATTATTATGTTTATTATTGCCGTTATTGTTACCATCATGATTATCATTATCATTATCATTGTGATTATCGGGAAGTGAATGAGACATGGGCTGAGGAAACAAACAAATACACTTATAGCCTAGTCCTTGAAAATTATAAATGGGATTATTTCATGATATATAGCCTTAGATATGGGAGTTCTAATCCCGTTTGGAACTGTTGAAGGCCATAACTGCAATAATAAAAATGATAATAATAGTAACAGTAGTGGCTTTTGTTGCTACTGATAGATTGAAAAGTAGTAGTGGCACTAAGCATAATTGTTAATAATGCTAATAACAAAATAAATCTTCAACAATGGTTGTTTGGGGATGCGAAAATCACTATGCTAAGAACTGTTCGGTTGCCTGGTGACTAAGTTAACCCGGACGGGCTCATGACTCAGAACAACGATAATTTACAGTAATCATTCTAAATCTAGTAGTAATGATTTAAAAACGATAGACATAGCAATGATACATACAGATATAACAATCGCACTATAATCACTAATCGTAAAAACATGTGATCAACCAGCCTCAATGCAATGTGGTGCCCAGTTCAAAGCTTATGTTCAACCAAAATGAACTATAAATTTACCATAAACCCTGCATGTCGTACTTATCAAGCAACTTAGCCAACTGGGAACGGTTTATTAGTGGGCATGGTCTATGTATTATAAATGGATTGTTTCATACTGGGTTTAATGGTTTGATCCCAATTGATAATAAACTACCCAGCAACTGGGAGTGCTTTTTGCCACCCATTTATATATCTTGATCTTGGGCATGGTTTCTTACTGGGTTTACGGCAACCTTCCTCGTTTTCCCGGAAATTGAGTAGTTACACCCCAAATTTGCAATTTCAATGTGGAACATGGTGATAATCCTGGGGTAAATCCAAAGTCCTTCCAGACCATGGCCTTTCGCAAATATTTGTCGTCCTTCTTAGGATACCACGGTATAACTACCATGCGTCCGGATATGCCGATGCTACTGGGATCATGCTAGTACAAGTAAATTCCTCTGAAATCACTTTGTGGTTACCCCTTTGCACCGCCCATGGAGGTTCACTCCTTGGAAAACAAAAAAACATCACAATTATTTCCAAGAGCTCCAACCTATCAACTTACGTCCAGGGACTCTATACTTGCGTCTTGCCGAAAACCCTGCTCCCAGCGTATCCAAGCGACCCTCTCTGCCAGTGCGTGTTTGACCCGCAGACTTGAATCACAGCACTGCAGCAGAAATCGTTGGCTTCAACATGCAGGACTCGCATCTTGAAGAAACCAAGCCTCAGCAGTGAGTATTTCACCCCGTCGCTACAGATCCTGGATCCGACAGAGAAAGCATGGGGAACTATACATGATGAACACAGCACATTGATAATTTATTCAATTTAAAATTACACATGATAACAGTCTATGACTCCTTTAGCACTGCAAATCTGAGGTACCCTTTGCAGTTTTTTATCAGCTCGCGGGTATTTAGGTGTTGCAGGTTTCGGCATACATGGATGTGAATGGATGTGATTGGTTTCTGGTGGGTGCACAAACCTAGAACAACCAAGAAATTGACCACAACAGGTGATGATATATATATATACATGGACTCTGAGATTCAATTTGAATTCAACGTGCCTACGCATGGTATAATAACCAACAAAATGCGAGTTGGCTTCTATATGCTTCTATGATGCACGCTTGTTTCTACTCTGTCTGTACAGGTTAAAGGTCTCATACTTATTGAAAATACATTAAAGTATGCCCCAATATTTTTGAGTTCTTGTCCTGTGTCATGCTTGATTCAGATCTGGCTCAGGGTTTACCCCGTGGCAATCAAACATGGTTTGCCGGACATTTCTCCATTTAGCCCGATTATTTTATATAGTTCGATGCCCATGGCTACTAGTTCGGGGATTTCCCAGCAATGTTTGATGACACCGGAGGGTAATTCAACTAGGAAGCAACAGTAGACCACTTGGCTGACGAGACTTGTTTCCAAAACAAACCCTAAATCCTAAACCCTAGAATCTAAGTTTATGAGATTTGTGTGGAGCCTGGGACGGGGAAACCCTAAATAAATTGTTTAAAGTTTAGTCAAGTCATTTTTTTGTAATTGTTTGGTCATTTGCCTTGCTTGGCTGTTTTTTGGTCATGTTGTGCTCGTTCCAGATTTGGTTGCTCATGTGTTTGTCATTTTTTGGTAATTGTTTGGCATTTTTTTTGGTCATTGTTTGGTTGTTTTGGTCATTGTTTGGTTGTTTTTGGTCGTTTTTGCATGCCCTTCCCGAAAACGACAAAAAATTATATACCAAAACACGACCAAAAAATGACCAAACAACGACAAGAAAATGAGGAACCAAATAAGAAAAAATCTGGAACGACCAAAAAACAACAAACAAATGACCAAACAAATACAAAAAAAACGATGAAAACATTACCCAAGAATGAAAAAACATGATGAGAAAATGCGCAACCACATCTAGAATGACCAAAAAGAGACCAAAACATGACAACATAATTCTTTTGAACTGCCCCAGTCTGAGGCTACAAAAATATCATAAATCTATAGGGGATCACGAATAGATGGCATCTTCACTGCGACCGGCAACATGGCATATCAAGCGAATGTCACTTTTTTTGAATGATTGCATACGAATAGGTGGGTGGCCCTTGTTTTGCCATCTTAGCGGGCCTGCCCCAGTAGGAATAGCAGAATCGCTACGATCAATTCAAAGAAATCTAACTTATGCCATCGTATGTACGTCTGACATGAAACCCTAGTAAGCCTTGAAAGTAAAATCTTATTAAAACCACGGTAAACACAACCTGAAAAACAAAATGAAACCCTAAAGAAACCCTAAAGAATTGGCCCCAACCTCTGGGCAGCACCCATGGCCTGCGGGCATTTTTTTACATAGTTTCACTATTTATATAAATATAAATATATATATATATTTATTGTTACCCTTATTTGCCAATTGTAGTGATGATTTCTGAACATTGGGTGATTATCTAACATTATTTGAACAATTATGTCAACAAGTATTAAAAAATATATAATCCACTATTTGTACCACTCTTTGAACAAGCATTAAAAACATGAATTAAACCATTATTTATACCATGATTTGTACCTTATTTCAAACACCAAAAGGCCAAAAAACATGGTTAATTTTGATCAATAACATTATATCACAAACATCTACCAAATTTAATCATAATTCGTATCACTGTAAGACCTATAAGCCAACATATACCTATCTATTTATATATATATATATATTATGTATTTATCAATTTATCTATTATTTATTGGCAATAAACAATCAAAACAATCCAAGAAACACCGCCCTCGCCCAGCTGGAAAACCGGAAGGACCCGGAGTAACTTCGGACCTCAAGGTTAAAACAGGACATGCTGCAGGCATCATGGACCTAAAATGGCTACTTCATGGGGATTCAAATTGCAAATGGTGACTGAATGGATAGTTGTGGTTTAATGGTGGTTTAGTGCATTTTTGTGGTTATTAATGGTGATTAAATGGTGGTTTCATGGTTCTGAGTGGATTTATGAATGGATGGAATTAAGATTAATGGCCCGGAATGGTGGTCTAATTGTCATTTCATGGTTCTTGAATTTCACCCGCAATACGTGAAATTTCATATACTATCAGAAATTGTGATTCACCATCCGCCCAATTAACATATATAGACCCTGCATTTCCAATTTTGGGAATATATAGTCTTTCAAACCCCACTTAGGACGGGTCTATGTGAGCTAGTTGGAGAGATGGCCACGTTCAATATATTACATGATTACTCTATAACCCGCCATTTCTTGCAAATCGCTCTGACCCAGCCCTAAAACTACAATAACAATCACCAACGACAAGAACAAACCATACAAGCAGCAGCTTGCACGGGCTTTGGGCCACTGCTCATTTGGCTTGAGGACTTTTAGTCTTTCGGTTACGTTGAAAACGTATGGATTTCTGGTGGGCAGAAATGCAGGGACTGGAAACAGAAGTCTATGGATGATACTCCAACACACGTGGAAATTTAAATACCCTCTGTTTATTTGACATAGCTATGGAAAATGGCCCATTTATAGATGTTTGATAATGATTTACCATGATTATAAACATGGTGATTTTCCACGGCTACGTTAGATTCATTTTTGCCGACCTTCTTTCGGGCCCACATCATGTCGCTGACGCTTTGTCGTCCTTCTGGCCATACCTTGTCCCAAATGACCTCAACTGACTCATCCTTCTCCTTGGTTTGAAAGGACAACATGAATCCAAAGGCCGGACGGACCGAGTGAACCTAGTAATTACTTCCATGTACTTCCTGCCTTCAGGGCTCGGACTTTTTGCTCCACGACAAGATCTTTCGCGCGTTTGACCTGATCCTTCAGGCGCTGCATTTCTTGGCCGTAGATCGAAAAGGTTTTGGCACTGCATCGGCCAAGCCGCTCAGGCGAAATTGGATGAAATTAGCCCATCCAATCATCGTTCTATGTGCGGCTGATCTCCTGCTGCCACTTATGGCGGTAAAGCTGTAGCCAGTTGCGAGCTACTCTCACAAAAAAGCGGCTCTGTATGTATATGTATATGTATATATATATATATGTGTATATGTATATGTATATATATATATATAAATATTTTCTTCTGTCTGTTGGGAAAAGTCAGCCCTGCCCTGTCTCAGTATGAGACAGGATGTGTGTATGTGGTCGTGTTTGGGTAGTGAGTCGCTCAAGTACAACTAGGTTAAGTGGTAACCCATTTCCAACTGGGGTGGAGCTGAAATGCCCAGTCTTACTTGGAGAGTCGACCATCAGCCAGGATCGTGCAGGAACACTTTCCCAACCCTGCCCCATCACACCTGCAATGGTTAGCTTTAAACATTGTCTTTGATAAATGACTAAACAAAATAATCCCCAACACCAGTACTTCTGGGATGCTACCTTGCAATATGGGTCTATCTGAAAATAAGGTCCCACAGTCATACCACGCTTGATCATAATGTCCAACCAAATATCACATAATTTTCCAACAAAGTGTGCTATCCTCATCTCCCAGCATTTTACGACAAACATCCGTATTAACCCCCGTGACTGACTTGTCATCGCCATATGCTTGATAAATCCACATCACATCTATGATACCCTCTGGTAATTTAACATAACTATTGAAAATGACAATTTACCGTTGATTTTCCCATAAAAAATGTGATTTTCCATTGCTAATTTTAGTTTACCAGAGAGTATATCCGGTACTGTCACCATTTTGCCAGGTTAATCACCATCTGACCAGATACTGCAAATCCATATTCATATCGCCAAATCCAATTCAATGGTTGATCACAAGTTTCCAACATGGCGATAAATTTGGGCATCCACCACTACATCAGACTTGTTGCGTGCGTGTGCCATTCATCACCATTTCTTACCTACGATTCATCATGTTGCCAAAAGAAAAATATATCTCATTTCTTGCCCCTGAAATCTCATTGAATCCGATTTCTCGCTGACTAAACCATACTAAAACACATGAAAACCGAATGAAACCAACATGTTTGTTGGTAAAACACAGTTTAAATCCCATTAAACCATTATATGTGTTGTTTAAACATTGTTAACCCTCTTAAAATCCCATGAAATCTTCATGTGTGTTGGTTAAATCCGCCAACCCCCATGAGGATCCCGTCATATTATCATATTTGCTGGTTAAACATTATGAAGTCCCACCAACATCCCATGAAATCATCATGCTCGTTGGTTAAACATTGTTAAATTGTTAAACATTGTTTAACTTCATTAAGAGCCCTTTAACTCATCATGTTTGTTGGTTACAACATTGTCGAATCCAACTAACATTCCATGAGGTCATCATGTGTGTTGTTTAAACATTGCTAAACCCATACAAATCCCAATAAGTCATCACATTATGGTGTGTTGGTTAAACCTTGTTAAACCCTATTAAGACCCTATAAATCCTCATGTTTGTTGGTTAAGCATGTTATTAAACACCATTGAAATCAAATTAATTCATCATGTTTGCTGGTTAAACATGGTTTGAGCCCATTAAAATCCCATGAAATCTTCATTTTCGCCACCAAGAAAAACAGCCTCTCCACCATTTCCGAGCCACGCTGGGCCGCAGCTGGTCTCGCTGCATCTCCCGGAGCATCTGCAGGGAGGAGCTCCAAGCGATGGAATTCATGGCGGCCTTAATGATTTTTGGAGGTACCTACCACAATGGTTCTACATATTCTGTCAATGTTCTCAATATCTTGTCAAGGTTCCTGAAACCATTCCATGGTTATACTGAACCTTCCCTACCATATATATATATATAGATATATATATATATATAGATATATCCATATATAAGCCTTAAAATTCAGGGCGAAGTCTCGGGGACTCTCCCCAGAAAATAATGAAAAAATGGCCTTCATGTGTCATTCCCTGCAGTAGATGGCCCAAGTAACAGTTGCAAATGGGATGACATAACTCCTATAACTCTTATAATTATAATTTCCATTTTGAAGTGTTAAGGGCTATAACTCTCTCTCTTGTTCTGTCTCTCTCTCTCTCTCTTTCTCTTTCCATCGCCTTCAGACCATCAGAAGGGCTACAAGTGTATGTGTATTAAATTTAAGGTGTATACGGTACGTATACATTTATGTATATATATATATATAGATATGTCAAATACTTTTGTTGTCATGTATACTATATATAATTGCAGACAAAGTGAGAGGGGTGAAATCACCGGCATTGATATTTGGTGATGCAACTTTCATAGCTATCTATCTACCTATCTATCTATCTACCTATCTATCTACCTATCTATCTATCTATCTATCTCTCTCTCTCTCTACAGGATATGCTCCTTTTGGATGTTGGGAATATCGCCACCCAAAATCATTGCCATGGGCTTTTCACCGCAACCACTGTATGGTGAGGCCCAGTTTTCGGCTGAGCGGCGTTGCAGTGGATCACGTCCAGCTGAAGCCTGCCATATGATTTGGATTCATTCGGTGTCATTTGAATTTGCAATGAGGCAAAAATGCTTTTGGGTAATTATACCCCAACTTGGAGTTTCTATAATCTCCCAAGTATATAGGGTTCATCCAAAAATTGAGCACCCCCTAAAGTCCCTAAAGTCGTGTTCCTTTAGAACATTGGGATTTGACGGAGCACGCCATGTTCGGACAAGCCCATTTCGATGGTTCGCTGGTGGCTTGGGCATAGAGAGAATTCCAATAGGGTCCGCTTCTAGATTCCAAAGATACCATGAGGTATCATGAGGTGTTCATAGCGTGTCCAGCCGACTTGTTGTTTCAAATCGGCCACCCCGGTCACGATTCTGTTCACGAACGCATGAACGCTCAAGGCGAACATCGCATCCTTCTTAGTGAAACAAAAGTCCAATAATCTGGCAATGAGTACAAGGGTAGTCGAGACCACTGAGGCGCTCACACTCCTTGCTGTTTCACATCTTCCAATATGTTGCCAGCCTCAGTCAACTGAAGATTCACCAACATAAGGATCCATAAAAATGTCAATGTAGCATAATGTATACCTACATCCTTCATAGGAGTACCACATGTCCATGGCTTGCACTGGAGAATAGCATGGGATTAATCACTCAAAAACCCTATCCCCATGAGTGGCGATAGCTATTTAATCGCTGGTAGCTGACTGGAACAAATGGATGTGGGTCATCTTCCAAACAAGCAATGGTTTGGATGTTTTGTAGTTTTTGCTGAAAACCATGAAATGAAATAATTATATTAAATAAAAAACTGGTATGTTAATGTACAACATGCAGAAATTACCTGAACAACCAATTCTGGGAAACATGATTCGAACATATTCGAACATCTTAAAAACTCGTACCAACCAAGTGACAACTGCAACTAGCTTGAAGTACGAAAAACGTGCATCTTGGCACTCGGAAGTACCCATCATTGCTGGTGGCAAACATCATCAAACATCATGAAATTTGCTGATCAAATGAATCCTCATGCTTACTTTGTCAAAAGCACATTTTATCACATGCTGCATCATCTTCTTCATGATGAACTCACCATGCTTTCCCATATTTTCCGAAAATGTTCCCATTAAAACTTGTTCCCTTCATGCCCTGCAGGCACCTTGAACCATCGCTCTGCGCTGAGTCCTGACAGCAGCTTGGTCAAGGAGGCTGCCATGGCACCTGGCCAGCCAGTGGAACTAACATAGATGTGGAAAAGCCATGGTCCCTTACATTCATCATCAATTCATATCATTTCTAGGTAAGTCGCGGCCGCGTCATTAATCATGCTAATCAATACCCACATATATGGAGGATGACTTGGTTAATGTGCAACCCCAAAGCAAGATTTAACATGATTTACTGTAAATCGTTAGCTTCTGATCATGGTGTATAGATATCTCCTAAAGATGCAAGATTGTTCTCGACATGGATCCACATGAACATCAGCGGATCGTTCGTTGAAACGGCCAACCGGCTTAGGAATCATAGCTCATTCCAAAAAAGAAGTCCTTGCCACATCTGCACATTTACACATTCCTTTACACAAAAGTACCACATGTACTTGTTCCAAATAGAGGCCATGTGCATGCATCCCATACACCAGAAGCCGAAGTGTGCAAACAATCTGCATGTGGAGAGTTGTTTTCATAATTCACCTGTAAACGTCAGACACTTCGAATGCAAATTCGGATGGTTGACATGGGATGACTATGCCCTTTCATTCACCATCACTTGCAATGATGTCGCAGGCTTCGGCGTTTGTTTTTGAATCATCCACATTGCTCACAATGCTCAAGCTTTCAACCCGTCCGAAAATGGCCAATGAAAATCAAACCAAGTGTTGCAAAGCAGCAACCAGTAGCTCCCTTCTCCTGGTTCCGATGCGCCTGAAAATCTTGTAGGCCATCACGGTAGTTGAAGTCGCGTGGCCAGTTTGTTGTCTATGGGAGGGACAAAAACAAATGAAGATATGGGTGTCCACATTCACGAAAACAAAAACATTGTTTTCTTTGCGTCGACGTAAACACATGCACATGGTGGCGCGCTCATCCCTTTCCATGTCCGAGTATGAAACCCATTTGGAATGGATCTTGGGTCCTGGACATGGAGGGGTTGATGTTTTGTTTGATCATCCCAGCATGGGATTCCAGATGACCATGGCTCCATGGGAAAGTAAACCATGTTTGGAAGTGTTGACAATGGCACATATGGTAACCCGACATGGGGAACATCATATCCCCATTTTCCCTGGTTAAATATGGTGTTTAGGGAGTTATATCCCCATTTGTTCTTAGTTACATCAAGGTGTCTGCGGATTATCTCACCATTTTCCTGCATTCAATCAAGTGAAATCTCCCCCAGAAAATCGGATGGGTTGGGCAGCTCCAAACCCCTTCTTTTCGATGGCCAAACCCTCCAGCAATTCCACCAGCGCCCGAAGACAGCTCCACTCGCACCGCGCGCAGGTCTCGGCTGCAGAGGTGAAGCTGATGACCTCGGCGTCTTTGTGAACAACTAGTTAATATTAAAAACCATTAGTGAATACTAAAAAATAATGACAGTTAATGTTCTTAGTCTAGTGATATTAAGTTGTTGATAGTTAATATGAATAGGTCTTAATATTCAAAGCTCTTGATAGTTTTTTGTATGACTTTATAGTCCGTTCCTGACCGTTCTTAATGATTTTATATATAAATGGTTCTTCACAAACTACAGTTCTGGCCCTATAGCCACTTATAGATGGGATTTGTTCATGGTATAGTTCACCTTAGCTCTAGGAGTCATAATCCCATATATAACTGTTAAGGGCCATAACTGCAGGAAATGACGAATGAAATATGGGAGGTAATCGTTTTGTTAATTAACGATGTGACTATCAGGTGACAAACTGTTTTCGTCAGGATCATGACATGTGATACTTGCCTACACCATGTCAGGTTTGTCTCATGTGACAGTTCTAAGTATGCCGATAACATGGTTACGTGATTATGTGCCAAAGATGCATGTTGATTTCAAATTCAAACATCTGACATATATTCTGACTCAGAACATATGAGATTGCTGATGCAATGATGGGCACTGCAGCCGAGCTCACCCAACAAATTTTGATGGGGTAGGAAGCACGCATCACTTGGCTCTTCATGTTACCATGAGGTCAGGTCAGCAATTTAGCTCGCTAGAATTCGTCCAAGATGGATCCCATTGGGCCCAAGCAAAGGTGAGGAGTGTGCCGGTATGGTATCAAGGGGAGATCAAACACCAAAGATCTCAATATTTAACAGTAGCAACTGCAAAGTGGTGCCCCGTACTTAGAAAACAGTTAATAAGTTGTATTGTATATATATATATATAACCTTTTAAGTATGTAGCTACTGTAGGTAAGATTTGTGGTGGGTTTGATTTTAAAACAACTTACAATTGACATCAATTGACTGGCAGCACTCTGTGAGAAAATGCCGATTGTCCCAACCTGGATTCATTCTCCAAGGTTATCAAAACTGCCATCCTCATTGCCGTTCAAAGAATGTGTGTTTCAAGCCAGTATCGTGTACGATTCACATTCCCGTTCTTCGTCTTTGTACGACCTTTCTGTCCGACCTCTTTAAAGAAAAAACGCGTTTCTGAATGACACCTCGAGATTTCGCTCAACATTTCAAATTCATCGATTTTCATCATACCATTTTCCTCTCATATATTCTCGTTTTCATCACACCATTCAATGGATTGGTTTAAGGAGAAATCTACAGGAAACCATTGGTATTCACATGTTTTCTCATTATATGGGTGGTTTACAATCTCAATTCCCCTTAAACCTATCCAATCATCCATGGTTTTTCCCGATGCCCAGTGGCATCACTCTCTGCACTCAGCAGCTCCAACGCCTGACGCCACGGTCTGGCAGTGGACACCGCGCAGCTTTGAAGCGCACCGTTGAAGCTGACCTCAACGCGTTGAGGGCAACCCGGTGGGGAGGGCCCGACCTGGAGATTAGCAAAGGTATGGGCTTCTCATGGCTTAACGGATGCAATGCTGATGCATACACATATGAAAAGCATGGCACATGAAGAAGAAAACATGGGCATTTCATACAAGGGATCTTTTGGAGATACGAACCAGTGCTTGACGCGGTTGTGCGTTGAAGACGTGGAGTGAAAAATAAACAACTTTGGTTTCGAAAGCGAACATTATCCACCGAATTGGGGCTGCACTCAGAGCGACTAGAATCTATGCAAATATCTGAGTATAGATTAAAAAAAAACACTTGTTTTGTCAGGGTTTAATATGCACTTTTTCTTTTTGTACACATGCATAACCTTGTTTAAAAAGAACTTTGTTTTGCAACTTATATGCACGTAGTATACACTTTGAACTCTGGAACTAGGGACCAAGAACATCCCAATAACAAATATAAAGGTGGCTAGTTTCCTTCCCCAGCTATGCAGTAGTGAAACGCCGGCCGGCCATCCCAGAAAGCACCGGGGCACCAGGTTGGGGTCGCACTCAATGCTCCTCATTTCCCACAAGCTTCCAACAGCGTAGTGCCAAGGGCCACTGCTGGCAGGACCCAGCGCATTTTGAAACACCTCATGCAGCGGGGGCTGAGAAAAACAGAAAAGGACATGATCTGAGTGTTCAGGTTCGTCCTTTTAGAATTTGCAGATCCCAGCTGCAATGTTGTGTGGGATGGTTTTATTTGCAAATTGCCCCTTTGTTTTATTTGGTTCCATAAATACAATTTTCTGATATTCAAAACCCCAGTTTTGCTTGCTGCTGCTTGCTTGATCTCAACATTGTTTGCCTAAATTTCAAATATGTGTTGGCTAACTTCAAGACGACTCCAAAATTAATGTATCCATCAAATCTCTAGCCCTCAGCAGTCACCGTGCCTGAAACAAACTCAGCTCTGCCAGCCGGACATTGGGCTGAGCGGGCTGACAGCAGGAAAAACATCTTTAAGAGGAAAACAAACCTGCCAGTGATGACACTCTCCCTTACGGAGCAAACCTTGACAAACATTACCCCAGCGGAAAAGAATCGCTTGACGTGGGAAAAGGAACCTGCACACCACCCCCTTCCCCCGCGAGGCGTGCAAAGACTAGCCCTTCAACAACATCTCCTCATATTGTTTCTTGCAAATGTTCAGTGTCTCTTGGATCAATCCGACTTTGTGCTTGGCTCCAAGGCACGTTGCTGGGTTCCAAGACATTTTGGGGGTTTGAAACATGAATTTGGATGAATTTGCTTGGTTAAAACCTGTTTTCCATGACTTTTCGTCAGTTACTGTTTTCGCCGAACCTCAGTGATTATTGTCGACACACACTTGGAACATCAAACGTTTTCCAAATGCGCCAGCACACATGCTTAGAAGATCACAAAACAAAAGCAAGAAAGGTATGTTCTAAGTGTATCACTTTGAATAGCAAAAAACACCTCACTTAGAACATCAACACGTATAAACACATAAAACATGCATTTTGACAAGGAAAAAGGTGGCCTGATGTTCTAAGTGTCTTTCCGGCAATGGTTTTGGTATTCTTTTTTGACATTGGAGTCATCACTGAAAATATGGTTTGTCCCACACATTCTGTTCTACGCACATCAAAGCTTAAATGACTGGTTTGAAACATTCCTACACTCAGCCCGGTTTTCTCCATTACTTTTAGTATAGTATAGTAGACAAACATATAGAACATCAACGCATAAAACATGCATTTTGACAACGGAAAAGGCAGCCCGATTCTCTAAGTGTCTTTCCGGCAATGGTTTTGGTATTCTTTTTTGACACTGGAGTCATCACTGAAAATATGGTTTGTCCCACACATTCTGTTCTACGCGCATCAAAGCTTAAATGACTGGTTTGAAACATTCCTATACTCACCCCGGTTCTCTCCATTACTTTTAGTATAGTGGACAAACACTTAGAACATCATCATATACAAATTGATGTTCTAAGTGTGTTTTTTTTGGATGTTCTAAGTGTGGTTCCCCACTTCACACTTAGAACATCTACCCCTGTTAAATGTTGGACGAGTGTTTTCCAAATGATGTTGTAAGTGTTTGTCGACCTGTATAAGGTTTTATCAAACACATTAAGTAGAAATTTGCCAGCCGACATCTCCAGTGATATTAAGGCTCACTGGCGGTTCGCTTGGCTGTTGGAATTCCAAGGCTCCTACAGTGACACCATTCTTGTCCTATCTTGTCCCGTCACCCAATCAAAATAACAAAAAAAAACATCTGTTCTGGCCCGGCCTTGCGAAATTCCCGTTGTTTTTGGGCGCGGTCCCTTATTATCCTTATTTCTCTTGCTAAAGCAGTAGGAGAAATCACAGACCCATAGACCCCTTTCGTTTGCCAAAAGTTTGTTAAATCGGTATTTTGAATGGGTTTTCTTTGCTACCTAGTGGCAAAATTCAAAAGACAATAAAACTATATATATAAACATATATATATAAACATATATAATATATATATATATATATAATATATATATAATATATATATAATATATATATATATATATAATATATATATAATATATATATAATATATATATATATATAATATATATATAATATATATAATATATATATAATATATATAATATATATATAATATATATAATATATATATATAATATATATATATATATAATATATATATATAGTATATATAATATATATATATATATATGTATCTCTCTCTCTCTCACCAGAATTTTCGTGGTGAATTCTGTGATACTATTCTTCGTTTCAAAGGCAATATAGATAACTGCCAACCGACATGGGAATGGGTCAAAACGAGCATCCATTTAGACTCAGATCGATTCAGCATCTGTTTTGGCATGCCAAATGAGACAGGAAATGACGTACCCCAAATCCACTGGATCATCATCGTTTCCCAAAAAGGGACATTGGGCATTGTTGACATGCCCAGTCTTGGTATCGTCAATGAAACATAACGTCCGAAAAAAATGTTGCTTGCATGAGTCTTGAGTCCCTCTAAACCCCAGTCAAATCACCAACGACATAGCTAAACATGTCAAGTTCGCTACATGTCCCATTAAATCCCTATTCTTACCCAGGACCCTCCTGTAAAGTAACATCGATGCAGAAAATGCAGAAAAAATGTTTTTGGAGAGCGTTGACCTCGGATTTTACCTTGGGTTTTCCACCTGTCAGCTTACCCTGGGGTAAATCACCATTAAATGTTTAAATCCATTCAATCCCATTAGCTCATGTTAAGAGTATATTATATATTTGGTTTGACCATTGAATCACCATTGAACCATGATTAAACCTCCCAACTTCGAGGTCATTGAAATCAGTTTCCGGGGTTTTGCCCATGGTTTTTCCACATCTATGGTAGTTTATACATTTATGGCCCTTAATAGTTGCAAATGGGATTATCGTGATATGTAACCATAATTAAAAGATATATAATTCCATTTAAATAAAACTGTCAGTTGGATAATCACCATGCCGCTGATCCACCAAGTCACATCATTCCCCTGCAGCCTATGCTCCACCAAGGTCGATAACTGCAGAGCCCGTCGCCAGCCACCGGGACAACCCGTCAGCGCGGTGAAGGTGGTGCTATAGCTGATCGCACTGGGGACACTCCTGGTCTTGGAACTGGGAAAATCGGAACAAATATAGATGTGGGTGTATATATATATATGTGTATGTATTCATATATATTGTATATTTATGTTTACGTTAAAAAAACGCATGTTTGTGGGGTAACCTTGAACAGCATTAGTTGGTTTTGAATAAGGAAAAACTAATTGAATCGGTATGTAGGAAGTATCCAAAACAAAATTATACCATGAAAAATGGGCGAACAATCGCCACACCAATGACAAAAAGTAGAAAACACCAAAAATCAAAAAAAACAAACAGCAGAAACATAATTGTCTTCCAAAACTATGGGTCATGAACACCTTGTGTCTGTTGTTTTCATAGAAAATAGATTCCTTGCGTCCATGGTGCCAGTGTCTCGTTCTTTTCCCAATCTACACCATAATAAGTCTGCAAAATTTGGATGGTTTGCGAATTTGACCCGCCACAACATTTTTTGCGACTTGGACGATTCACTGATCATAAGTCAAATCATTTTTCTCAAGAATAATGTTCTTATGCCCCCCGGACAACTAAATTATATTTGCCTCGTGCAGCTGAAGTTTTGAGATGTTCGGGTCGCCTCATAGTCAGTTTGGTTGGACATTGCGCTCCATCTCATGATTAGTCATGGACATATCATGCAAACACATGGAAACACCGCCCAAACGTAGCGCTAGTAATTAGTACTGGAATTGTTTTGATTTCATTGTGTTACAACACGTTGCAAACATGTTGGCCATACCGGCACCACTACACGTTGCAAAACATAGCAATGACCATCAAACAGGTCTATGTGCTGGTCTGAGTTTCCAAGCCATCAAACGGTGCAAAATCATCAATGCATGTATCCATTGATCTGTGCGTCTGCACGCCTTAGCAAGAAACCCGGCAATTATCGCGCTGCAATTCCCAATGGACACGAACATTGCCACGGACAGCCGTGTTGCATGTGCGTTCAAAATTATTGTTTCAAGTTTCAAGAACAAAGAAACCGTCAAGAAAAAACATCCCGCTGGGTTGGAAACCGGGCGCGTAAAATAAACATATTTGACTGATTGGGATCAGCAATCATGCATTTCGCAGTGTTTGTTGAAGGTTTTCTGTTGAATGCGAGGATCGATTACAAATGTTTTGCATTTTTACGTGTGATTTAACTGATTGTTCTTCACATCTGGGGAAGAGTTCGTACCCGAAATGGCAGCGCCAGCGCATTTTGCCGGTGATTTCACATCTTGGCCAAGTAAGCGCCTCTTTTCACATCTGATTCCTATCCTCATTGCCATGTGCGAACAAAAGTTCAAATCAGGGTCATTTCTACATGCTAGTCAGTTACAGAAACAAATCTAGAACAATATTCAACATATCATATCCCAGAAAAAAAACACAACAAGGTTTCTAGGACTGTCCATATATAATATTCATGCATAATTATAAAGTACACATGATATTCAATTAATCATAATAAATCACATCATATCCCGCAGCCCAAGACAGACGAACCCACAACCTCCCCAACGTAGCATCTTCAACGTGTCACAGCGCAACACCAAAAGCGTCTTGCAGAGTAGCATCAAGACGGAAACATGTTGCAGCGTAGCAGCAAGACGGGAAACATGTGGCAGGGCAGCACCAAGACGGGAAACATGTTTTGTTACAGCGTCTTCGTAGCATCACGTCCATGAAGCAGTTGAAACAAGACGTTGTTAGCCACCCCACCCCACCCCACACCACCCCATCATCAGCGTAGCATCACCTCCATGAAGCAATTGAAACAAGACGTTATTATTAGCCACCACACCCCACCCACCTCACCCTACCCCCGTACATAGAAAAATGATGAAAAATGCATCACAAAACGCACCCCCGGTTTTTCAATCCGTAGGCAATAACATGGGTGCAACCAAAAAAATATGTCCCACCAAATCCGGTTGTTTGCCACCTTTTGTGCTGCTCAAGGCTGGCGGGTATTGTATTTCAACCCGGCGACACCATGAGTCCAACAAGTGTGCCGTCAACAAATAGGTACGGGTCAAAATATTAAAAGCCTAACGGGCCACAATTTTTGATGTCGTTTGGCATTAACATGCAGTAACATGCATTAACTTTTAGCCATCCAAGATTAGTAAAAAATAGAGATATATTCGGGGGAACCATGCCCGATGCCCAAATGCAAAGCAAATAGCGTAGAGGGCATTGTTGTGCGAAATGATGTTGCTGCGCACCTGGCCGGAAGGTCTATGCACCGCTTCCGAGTGCTGGATAGCTGCACCAAATTGCGGCGGTTGCTGGAATATGGAATTTGGCGCGCAAATCGACAAAGTAACTGTGGCCCCCTCCTAGGTCGCCTCTTCCCAGACTTTCGCTAAAACGTATTACCATGGAATCTCCTGAGCATCATCCAGCTGGTGTGGGTGGACACTGAATGTATTGATTTAAAGAAACATGCAATGAAGTCCGGCCCACTGTGTGCAGCAGCTTGAGGCAACATCCGGGTCATGCCATGGTCTGCACCTGCGTGGCGCCCATGGACTGCAAGGAGCTGAGAGCCGATGTCCTTGCTGCAGAAGGGAAATGTTCAATAGGAACTTCTGGGCGCGCCAAGGTTTGTCATAAAGCAGCCTCCTAATAGCAGAAAGGGCAACCTATACCAACTGTACCCCAACTGCAGAAGCAAAGGCAAAACAAAGGAAATTGGACCGTAACTCGGAGAATGCCCATTGGCCAATCATACTTTGAGTAAAAGAACGCCAAACAAATCAGTGGCACGATCGACCTCTCCAAGTTGGGGCTTGAAGCTGCTTGAAGCTCGCGGAAGCGTTCATTCCTTTGCACGTTTCGGTGCTAGCCGGCAGCCCCACGCGTCAGGGATGGCATTGCACGCACAACTATGGTTTTTCTCTTGTGCTCGGTTTACATTGGCATATATATATATATATACATCCTTCGGATTGCAGCATGCCACATGCCATGATGTCATGTAACTTCGAGCAATCCTTTCTTTTCGAAAAAGATTTTTTCTTGTGACGCTCGCATTGTCTGTCATGGAATGTTGAAAACCTATCAAATAGATCATAGATCTGGTTCAAATTGGCAAATGCCAATCTGCATTTATGTGGGAAACCCTTAATAGACCTACCATTGGGGATTTATACAAGCCCATTTAATTATGGTGATTTGTCGGATGGTTTAGTATTAGGTTTACCACATTGCAAGCCTCCTGGGCCAACATCAGTAGTCTCCCCAAACTGTTGCCATATCCGGGTATATGAGGTCCCAAGCCTGGACCAACAGTAGTATCTGGTGGTTGAGCTGCCTGAAAGGTATGCATGTCACTTAGGATTATCATCCGAGTTACTTGGATGGTACATAACAACAAAGAACACATATTTCAAACCACCGGGTAGGATGTTTATACATATATATATATACATATATATATATATATATTGAAATATTAAAAAAACATGTTATGCTTTATCTTTTAGAACATATGATCAGGTTGAAATAATGCCAGCCATTCAACTTGGACCCACGTGCTTGGTACAAGAGTTGGTCTGGCCGATTTCATGCCATCCAACAACATGCTAGCCATGCAGTTGTGGCCACAGGGCCTTAAACGGGATGGAATAACTCCTATAACTTATAACTGGGGTTATATATATATATATATAT
>Ga0126342_10007397_pt1 | contig 19599 bp, 13 predicted proteins | sample Cyp1metagenome_FD_92528 | JGI IMG/M metagenome (GOLD analysis project Ga0126342, IMG submission 92528) | Coral microbial communities from Lord Howe Island, Old Settlement Bay, Australia - Cyphastrea 1 metagenome | ecosystem: Host-associated > Invertebrates > Cnidaria > Coral ... | reverse complement strand
GCGCGCACGATTTCAACAGGAAATGTTTCATATGTTTTAAAAAATGGCAATATATATATATATGTATGTATATATATATAACCATTTAATATCATATAAAACATGGGATATAGATATAGATATATATATATATAGATATAGATAGATAGATAGATAGCCAGATAAAATTTAGAACCGAGTCTGGTGTATTTACCTGTGGGCATTTTTGCCACAAAGGCTTGTTCAGAACCTGATGCTTATCCCAAATTAGTTGTTCAGAACCTATATCTGCCAAAATCCAGCAAGACATGGCAGATTTGCCCACACAGCAATTTATCAACTGTAGTGCTTGGTATGGGTCGGTTTTTTAAAGGTCAACCAAACTGAGTGGCCTTGATGTTGGACCCGGTGGTATATGCATTTCTTGTTTCCAAGTGCACTCTATCTGGTTGGTGGTTTCAAACATTGTTTATTTTCCATAATATATGGGATAATCCCTCCCATTGACTTTCATATTTTTCAAAATGGTTAAAACCACCAACCAGCTATAATTGAAACTGGGTTTTCTCTAATTGAAACTGGGTTTTGGATGGTTTTGGTGGAACATTGTGTGTTTGGTCCAGCGATTCCAGTTACGATACGCAGGGGTCACTTAGTGGGGATACGAATCAGGTTGGTTTAAACCTTCAGAGGAGTAAACAATAACATCTTACCCTCTGGTAAACTAACATAACTATGGAAAATCATTTTGTAATAGGTAAACCATCTATAAATGGGCAATTTTCCATGGCTATGTTAAATAACCTGAGGGTAATTTCTAAATCAGCTGCAAGTACATAACTTTTTCCAATTTGCCACCAAACATCGGCCACATCCTGAATATCATCATTTGCGGCATACCGTTCTATACACAGTTGTACCGTGAGTTGTTTGCCACAAAACTGCGGATAGAATGGTGTTGCGAATTGCATTACTCTCGTTATATGAAATGATATGTACCAGCATACTGCATACCGTCAATACGGTATGATAGGAGGCTGTGCTGCATTGATCTGTATAATCATACTTTTTAGCAAAGCAGATTCAGATAGGCAGCAAATAGGCGCTGCAAACTAGTGATTGGTTTTTGTTTTGATAACTGATAACGCTTGATTAAAATCATTATTGCCACAGGAGTCATGAGAACTTAACTTTTGAACATGCCGTAACATACCCATGAAGACATGACTCGTATGAAGAAAACAAGTTGGTTAATGAACGAGTTAAGTCACTAATTTACTAGTACATGCAATTAACATTCAAAAAAGGACATACTTAGTGACATGTCGCTCATTTCAAAACATATAAAGTAAAATGACAACTACGAAAACTGAAAAGTTTCAAGTTAAATAAACGTGTAACTAAGTAATACGTTCACTTTCTTTACAGTTTTGAATTCAGCACTTATGCCTTAGAATTTTACACTTGCACCGTATTCAACAGTTGATATCCTATTTTAAGTAACCTCGAAGCCTTTACCATTTTACCAAAGTGTCAAGAGTTATGCGTGTTTTCAAAACAGGTAAAAACGGTTCCGACGGTTTCTACCTGTTTCCAACCAAATCAGGTAGAAACGGTTCCGACAGTTCCTGCCTGTTTGTTTTTTTCGAGATGAGCAAGAAAATCAAACGTAGACGTTGGCATAAAGAGTCCCATAGAAGTCAAGAAAGTCTAGAGATGTTGGCATAATCCGGTAATCAATACTTTACTTAAAGTTTCAAGCTTCAACGCGGTTCAAAATAGCCTTTGGCCTTACCAAACTTCTGTGGGAAAGTTAAAGGGGGTCTTGCAATGTCCTGGCAGTTGCGTATATGTGGGCTGGGCCCTGCTTGCGTGTTCAAGCGGATAAAAGCATTGTTGATTTGCTGTTGGGGCTTTGCACTCAGCTCTTTCTGGCTGTCCTGCGGGTAAAAAAAACGTAAACAATGGAGGAAAATTGAGCCCCGAAATAGCTTACTGATTGTGCCAGAAACCGTTTCTACCGTTTCTACCCAAAATTTCACCAAAAAAATGTTCTGAAACTGTTTCTCAAATTTCAGAACCTAAATTCAAAAAATTGACTTGGACTACTGGGCATCGTTGACATGGCCAGGTCTTGGGAAAGGCAAGATGTAGACTTGCATGATGTTCTGGGGCAATCCTGGAAGATCCATGGTGGTGGAGTAGATCACAAAGCTGCAATCCTTTCCAGGGCCGGCTTCCAGCAGGGAAACATCCAGCGAAGAAACCCATTCTGCCACATTGCCTATTCTGGCTGAAAGGTGAATATTTGCCAGAAAGCAGTGGAAGTATTGCATTATGCAATTAAAGTCTGCAGGATTCATCAAACCAGCCCATATTCCCAAGATGTACAGTCGAAGTCATGTTTCATGAAACATACAACATATAACTATAAAGGTATTACGCCGCTACGTGCTTATGCTGTGACATGATACAATCCACATACTGTACCTGACTACTTGTGGCATGTTACAGTGTAGACGTTGGAACGGTCCTGAGTGTTTTAAGCCATAAAGGCCAAAAGTCATGAACCAAAGGCCACAGATATTTTAGCTTAGTTGATACATGATAATGACAATGATGATGCAATGAAAACTGATCGCTTTTAATCCACCTACAAGAAAAAAAGATCTGAACCTTCGCTTTCATGAATTAAGCCCATCATTTGCAGATACAGTGACAGTGATATGATCGTCGAATCATACCTCGTAACAAAAGCAAGGGACAAACCATGTGTAGCTACAATGCACTAACCGTGCTAACAGTCATCAGTGGGTAGTTATGCATTATAATTGCGGCCTAGTGATATTTGGAGAAGGTAGTAGCATGACACGGGAATGCACCACCCATGTTCTCTGCTGTCGTATGCTACAGTCTCGATTTTTTCACAGCCAAACATCAAACATGCCATCTGTGATCATATGATCATATGATAGTAAGAGCAAGAAGAGACAGGCTTGACTTGCACACTCACTCATGGATCGCCTGGATGGTACCCTAAACCTGTCATGGAGCATATATAAAACTTGAGACCTAAGATAGCGTAATTTCATCATGAATAGTATCACTTAGCTAACCAATAAAAGCATAGAGATAACCTGGTTTACAAGTCATACATGATTTATGTGATATACAATTTTCAAACGCAAACTCTATCCAATTGCGTGCGCTGAAAAGGTGCTGTCCTGTCTTTTTGTACATATGTATCCATGTATGCACGCACTTATTCAGTGGGTTTCTTTCCGCAGTAAAGTTTGAACTTTTTTGTCTTAGCATCGAAATTAAAGTTTCTTGTGGTGCCCACGGGCGGACCCAAGGCACAAAAAATGTAGCCGTGTAGCCACGAGCTTTCTGAAGCGTATGCATGTACGTTTTAGTATGTATGGAAAAAGGTTGCTTTCATCGAACGCCGAACGCTTGGCACATCGCGAAAACAAAAACTTCACAACGACTGGGTGCCAGATGGTGCCAGTGCCAAGTCAGACAGTGGGTGTTTTCCGCGCGTGTCTGGACTTGGAGGGATCTTGGTTTGGCAAAAGGTGACAGGACATTACCATCTGGTTATGACTAACAGTTAGCCATGGAAAATCACCATTTTTTATAGGTAAACCATCTATAATTGGGCATAAATGGGCCATCTATACCATGGCTATGTTAAATAGCCAGATGGTACATAATCATGTTTAAACGTTTTTTGTGACAAATATTATGATTTACAGTTACAGCACATGCAACAAATATGTGGCAATAAGTTGTAAGACCCAATTATATGACACCTTGTTCAAAACAATATTTTTAACCCAGAAGCAAACGATAATTTGTTTAGAACAACAATGGAATAGGTTCTGAGAATTATAGAATAGTTTCTGAACCAGCATTTTTATACGTCAGGGATCGTCAGGATCCCTGATTTGAAAAAACCAGATTTGATTCCAATATATGATCATATATCATATATACAATATACCATGGTATTTCATAATCATATATCATATATATATACCATGGTATGTCATCATATAAGATGCTTGGTGGGAAATAGATCACCTGTAAATCGGAAGTCTCCGGTTTTTATAAGGGAAATCATCCTCTGAATCTTGGCCGCAAGATTCCAAAATGGGCTGATTTTTGGGGAATCATGGGATAATATGGTTTTTTATGGCACTGAAAATTTACCCTCTGGTTATGACTAACATAGCCATGGTATAGATGGCCCATTTATAGATGATTTTCCCATTAAAACCACCATTTATCAGGGATTTAAAAAACCAGAGAGTATAATTTACCCAGATCCTATATTTTTATGATCCCGTGTAGAACAGAGAAAGTTGATTTTAGCCAAAAAATATATAAACAAAAACACAATCAAAAACAGAATCACCAAAAAAACAACTCGACAGGAAGAGTCACCAGAAAAAAACAACAAAAAGAACCAGAAAAAAAAAACACACTCAGAAAAAAAAAAACGTTTTACTATCCCCATGGTGTTTGACAAACATCCCCATTGAAATTTCTTTCCTTATAAACCTTCCAGCAGCGATCGTGGGATCTTTGTGTCTGAAAATAAGTTATACCCCCGCAGTTTTTGTTATCTCAATAGGGAAAGTGATGAACACACATTAGATTTGGGGAATTTGGGACATATTTTCAGAGAAACCCAGATGATTTTGCAAACTGAGCGGATGATTTCATGCATTTTTTTGGGGGGACAATTCCATCATTCGCAGAGCGGGCAATTCACCAACAGTATCAGGGAAATCCAACCAGATTTCATGCAATTCCAGCCATCATGTATTACCAGAGGGTATCGATTTTACTTTGATATTTCACCCCCCGCTTAGGTCTGTGTTCTTTATGAGGATTTTTGGATGCAACAAGTTTTCTGGGAGAACCAATAGCAAACAAAAGCTCAGTCTGTGGGAAAATCATCACTCTGTAACCCAACCACTCATCAAAGTCTATTCAAATATGTGCCCACTCATAGTTGGTCTAAATCCGATGTTTCTTCTCGTTGAATATTCATGGAAATGTTGCACCAATAAAACTTCTCCCTTTGACCTTCAGACTTCCGCCGCTTTCTCCCGCAGGGAACATCAATTTCCGTGGGCACAGGACGCCTTCTTACGATTTCTGCGTCAGGATTTGGTGGCAAAACATGCAGAATTATGGTGAAGAGCATCTCCTAGATAGGATATTTACATATAATATATACATTTACATATAGGAATACATACAAGGTGTGCCCCCAGTTCGTTAGCCAACTTGGTTTAACTATGGATTGCTTAACGGTCTACTGACTTGGATGATTTGGGGATACCCTCTGTACAATCATCTGAACAAATGATAGAAGAACAAATTCACATGTGATTTGCAAGAAAAGGGTTTGCTGCTGGGCAAACTGCAGAGAATGTTTTTCATGTTTTCTTTTTGGGCAGTTTGGGTCCTGTTAAAAGATGATTTGGTCAAAGGGTATCTCAGCATTCGACGAATGGAAGCAGGCAGGAATCAAACAGGCAGGAATCACATACCAAGTGCTGCTTATTGATGTGATCAGCTATCCCCAGGTGCAACAAAGTTATCTCCCAGCTAAACTCAGTTTCATAGATAGCAAAGCAAAAAACAATACTTAAAAACAAAACACCATTAAAATCCTAGATAATTAGATAGTCATATTATATCATTGGAAATCAGGCCATTATATCAAAAAATATCGTCATATCGTAAAATATCATCATAAATTAGATCTATTCCATCCTTTTTCCATCCTTTAATGATAAATTATATCTATTTATGATGGATATCCAATGATAAATTATAGTCATCCAATGATATCCACTGATTTATGATGGATATCCAATGATATCCAATGACCTATTCCATAAAATAGTCATCCTTTTTTTATGCCACATCGTTCCACGTACGTTAAACGCTGCGTCGTTGACGCTAGGAGTGGATGGAATTCATTTGGGTCGACGATCCCCGACGAGAGGTGCCCGAGGTACGGCACGACTTCCCCCGCCGCGGCCCCGCTGCCAGTTGTTCAGGTGAAAATGGGGGAACTGCTGGTGAAAATGATCGTTAATGATAGTTAATGATAGTTAATGATAGTTAATGATAGTTAATGATGGTTAATTATGGTTAATGATGGTTAATTATGGTTAATGTGATTTTTTCTGATGTATTTTGCAATGTGGTATTTCATACCCTCTGGTTATGTCAAAATAGCTGTTGAAAATTGCCATTTACAGTTAATATACCTATGAAACATGGCGATTTTCCATAGCCATGGTATTTTATAATGTGAAGCACCTATAAAAATGGTGATTTGGGGGATGGTTTATTGTTGTTTTAACCACATTATAGGATACCCATGACTGGTTGGTGGTTTGGAACATGAATTTTATGACTTTCCATATATTGGGAATGTGCAACAGAATGTCATCATCCCAACTGACGAACTCATATTTTTCAGAGGGGTGGCTCAACCACCAACCAGTGAATGGTGTTTTCACATCTTGTTTGATGGCTTTCATGGTCAATTGAAGTTGAATGGACTTGATGAGCTTAATTGTAAGCTGGTCAGTTCCTGACTGTTAGAACTGAAATTAGTTGTCGAATTCGAAATTTACCCCCTTGACAAGAGACTGGCAATTTGTGTAGTTTAGTGATCACTCTTGTGTTGCTTCTGACTATTACTGGATGTAGTTCACAGGGAGTATGTAAAAATGATCCGGGTTCAATCGTCAGCAAACTGTGGACTGTTGGTTCAATGGTTCCAGTGCTAAGCCATAAAGGCATCATGAAGGGGGTACAATACTACCCAGCCAGAGTTTGTTTCTTTGGAGAGGTACTTAAGATTTGGCATGGTCCAATCAGCAGATAAATTTCTGTAATCATCTGGGTAAATTATAACGACGTCACTGCGACCTCACTGGAATCATGGTCAGTAAGGGAAATCATCCCCAAATGGCCTTATTTCAGATTAGTTAAATATTATAACTTACCCAGAATCATATAGATGACCCAATTCATGTTTATTACAGGGTTGCCACGTGACCGAGGAACCAATAAAAACGCATTGAATTCTGAGTTATCAATTGTTAGCATTGTGGCGGTTGGCCATGGCGTAAGGTTTTCACAAGCCATTTAGGTGGGGGATTAACGGGTAAAAACATTGATCTGGTTGGTGGCTTGGAACCATGGAATTTTATGACTTTCCATTCAGTTGGGAATGTCATGATTTTTCAGAGGGGTAGGTTGAAACCACCAACCAGATCCAACCAGTGTTTTATGTATCTTCGCTGCTTTAAAACAACGAGGAGGAGTTCTTTCCTGACGAGGAGGACGTAGATTTAAAACAACTGCTCAATTTTCTGGGAGAATCATGAAGGAAAATCATCCACAACCTATACCCTCTGGTTATGTCAACATAGCTACTGAAAATGACCATAGAAATAATTTATGTTTCCCGCATGGTGATTTTCCATAGTTTTTTGTAACGTTGACCAGGCCAGGTACCTTACTTCAGATTCGAGAATTGTCATCATATGTTACCACAGATGATGGTGAAAATGACGGAGAACATGGAGAACTCATCCCAAAATCACAACGAATCAACATGTCAGGTTGGTAAATTATAATCCGTTCCCCCTTTCTTTAAACGTCCCCACATATTTTTCACACCTGGAGAAGTGTTCATTGTTAACTGGCTTGTGTTTATTTTTTTTGGAGAGGTAATTCTGCTAAAATTCAGCCAGAATAATCAACAAGGCGTGAACAGCAAAGTCTGGGCTTTGCCATCGCCCAGTTTCAAGGTATCAGCAGAGACACGATGACCACCGGGATACCTTGGACACAAAGTGCCGTAGTGCGGTAGACCGGATTGAAAGATCCATGTCCCAATGTACCAGTGCAGGAAAAAAAATTATAGAAACATCTTGAAACCATGCCTAGTTGAGTAGATGATATAAGCAACTAGAAACCATACCTACTTGAGATTTGTGATTGCTTGCATCAATACCATTGGAGTGGCTTCATAGCAACCCACGCTTGCTGTATGGTCAGGCAAGGAAGCCACAACCCTTTGTACCAGCAAAACCCACCCCAAATCCGCTGAAATCCAAAAATCAAAAATCCACTAAGAATCCACTGAACATCATCAGCCACCATCCTTTCGAAAAGTGAAAGAAATTCACCGAACCGCGGTTTTTTCGGCGACATATGGCGCCGTGCTGCACACAAAGTGATCCCCGATGAGTTCGGGTCTGGGCCTTGTGTTGGGAATGCGAAGGTGGATCATCAAAACTGGACGAGTCTCGGGTGGCTAAGGTTTAGTAGAAAAAAATTGCCATGAGGCGGTAACCATATATAACCTACAGATACTGGTTGGTGGTTTCAAACATTTTTTATTTTTCCAAAATATATGGGATAATCATCCCAATTGACTAATATGTTTCAGAGGGGTTGAAACCACCAACCAGGATATTGTTGGCAAAGTTTGGCCATGGTTTGAGGATTGTGTTCAAAAAATGGGTTTTCCTTAAGCTCAGATGGAATCGGTTGGAAGATGGTTTGGTACTGATTTGACTTGGATGACCTGATTACAAAATGACAAGTTTCCAGGTTCCAGCTCTGACAAATCATGGGTCATGCCTTTTTTAAAGGGAGTCGCAAAATTCCAAGTTTCCAAGCTCTAAAGTCATACCAAATTGAGTCCCAACAAAATTAAAAACCGGGAAATCCCCAATGTTTCAGCGGAATTTTCAGCTTCACCGTGGTATTTTTTCCATGTTTTTCCTCCACGGAACGGCCTGTTTGAAGGGGTTCCCAAGGCGGCCTGCTGGGCGGATCCTATGAAAGCGATGAGGAGGAAGATCCATTGAAGGAGCCCTGAAGTTTACCATCGATGGGTGCTATAAACATCAACCCTTACAACTGTGCTAACATTAGGTGTATATAATGTGCATATAATATATGACATAAATGAAATATATATGTAATTATATGTACTGTATATCCTACAAATGAACTAGGTTTATAGGGATAATTCTAGAGTTAGATTGGCGTTTCAATTGTACACGGACAGTGATCCCTAAAGGCCATGACACGACAGGAGTTCTATGTCACCGTTTACGGGGAATCTTCATTCTATACCCTCTGGTAAACGTTTACAGTTCGCTATTGAAAATGGCCCAGTCGATATAGAAAAAGCTATTGACAATGGCCATAGAAATAGTTGATTTACCCCTTCAAAATGGTGATTTTCCGTAGTTTTTTGTAAGTTTACCAGGCCGGGTAAATATAGTCATTGTCACCGGTTGCCTGGGGTTCCATGAGGTTGCCGTGTTGAGTTTTTCTGTGATCCGTCACGGTCATGTGTAAAAAATCCCCTCTGTGATGTTGTTAACATTTATGAGTCTGTGATTGACTTCCGCTGGCGTTGAAACAGTCTGCCCTTATTTTTTGGAGTACCCTCTGGTAAACTAACATAACTATGGGAAATCACCATTTTCAATGGGTAATTCCACTATTTCTATGGTCATTTTCAATAGCTATTTTGACATACCCAGAGGGTATCTCCGTGTTTACTGATCATCCTGGGCGGGTCCGCGATGTTCAGAAACCCTGGGCTTAGATACAAAGCCGCTGGCAAATTGGATCGAAAAAATACCACCGACCCAGAAAATTCATCAATAATCCATGTACGAGCCATATCCATGCCTCATGTAGTCACCATACTGGAAAAAATGAAAAAACACAGTCTCCATTTATTTGTCCCTTCAAAGAATGATATCTCATAATATCTTATAATCAATGGATAAGATAATCTCCAATCTTTGTTTTTTACATTGATTATAAACTGATTGTGTACTCAATTTACCCTCTGGTTATTTAACATAGCCATGGAAGCCATGGCCCATTTATGGATGATTTTCCCACTAAAACCTCCATGGCTGGGATTTTCCAGCCATGTTAGTCATAACCAGATGGTAAAGCTATGAAATTTTCATCATCAAACGCCTCCAAAAAACCACCAAGTCCCCAGGATGGCTTTGCCGTGCGCCAAGCCATAGCCCAACAATTCGCCTCCGCCGCAGACTTTGAGGAGACGATGTGCCGGAGAAAACACGCCGGTTTATGGACAAAAAAAAATCGAAATTGCGAAGTTTGACTGGTAAAAAAAGTGTGTTTTCAATGGGGTTTCATGGTGATTAGCTGGAATTTAATGGTGATTTCATGGAATTTAGCCAGCAAAATCGCTTTGTAACTCGGTTCAGAGAGGTTTTGATAGCTTTGTTTCAGCAAGTGGAACTGGGATCTGTTGGTGAATGTTGGTCATCTATAGTTAGATGGTCGTTGCACAGCTAATTAAGTTGCTGCAAATAAGTAATTTCACTGTTAAATGCTGGATACATCTAGATGGGGGTCACCACCCTCTGGAAAAAGCGGGATATCACCAAGCAAATGTTGGATTGAAAGAGCTAAAGAAGATGTCGAACGACTTTCAAACCGGGTCGAACGACTGGACGAATATGAGTTGACAGTCTGGAATTTGGATTGAACAGCATTTATTGATTGATTTGAACAACCAGTGTGAGGAACATGTGGGTTTGAGCACCAGAACTTGGAAAAAGTTGCTTTTTGTGTCCATCAAAAAAGAGTTCTCTGTTCCATTTTCCTGATTCAATCTAAAATAACCATGTCAATTAGTGGTATTGTTTTCATGTATGGTTTGATGGCGACAGAGCGAGCCTAAGGGGCCATTGCTCCTCGCAATCGCAACATGTTGATTTCATTCACTTTTACGAAATCTCTTAGGATTTTAAAATTTGCCACTAGGTTGTAGTGCATCATAGTGCATCTATTACAATATCATAAGACCTGCCTGCTCCTGGACTGATCGGTGCAAACCGAGCGGGCATCGAACATTGCGGTCTTGAAATGTCGAACACGCTGCTCCGTGGGCTGTGTGCAAAAGCTGCCCTGTGTACCATCTGTTGATTTGTTACATAGCCATGGAAAACCACCATTATTTTTATAGGTAAACCATCTATAAATGGACCATCTATACCATGGCTATGTTAGTCATAACCAGAGGGTATCTGTTATGTAAAAGCGTCGGTGCCTCTGTTTCGATCCGGCTTGGCGGCGCCGGTTATTCGACACAAGCGGGGCCTGTGTAGCCCGAGGTCATTGCAGGCTATTGGAGGCTTCTCAGACGCATCGGCATGACGATACCCATGACGGATCCATGTATGGTATACATGGTAACATTTACCATCAATATACCCCCAATGATAGCATATATACTATATACGATACATGGATCCTATGGGATATGGCTTGGTAGCCTTTGGCAAAGGTCAATAGTTCACTGTGTGTAGGCTATTGGACCCCTCATCGCTAGGAAAAGGGTAAATTATAGCGACCCCCACTGCGACCTCACTGGAACGATGGTTAGTAAGGGGAATCTTCCTAATAGCCGCAAATTTCAGGGTAGTGAATTATTAAAAGTTACCCAGATACATGGCGAGGAAAATAAGTTTACAGCTGTAATGAAATAGTAGTTAACTCACTAAACGATTTTAAAAATTATGGTGATGAACATGTTTTTGACATGGAACAACATAAATGCAGAAACACAAGTAGGTTTATACAACCCGATAACCTTCTCTGTAAAATTGATTATATGCCAATACATGACAATACGTCCATGAGATACATCCAACAGTTACCTAATCAAACGTGGTTTGCTGTTTGCTAGAAATTTTACCATTGGGTTTGCTAGTGCTGGATATCAGCCCAACATTTACAATCTGGTAAACTAACATAGACCCTGCCAGATAGGGGTTGGAAGAATAGTTTCCACGTAAAATGTGCAATTTCCACCAGAGGGTAAGCCGCCAGGACGATGAAGAGCTCCAAGGCGCGCTTGATGCACGGATCGCAGCTGTGATGGGAGTCACTAAGTATCCAAGAAGAATGGTGATTCAAACAACTACCGGTTGGTGGTTTGGAACATTTTCATTTTCCCATATATTGGGAATTTCATCATCCCAACTGACGAAGTCCACCATTTTTCAGAGGGGTGGGGAAAAACAATCAACCAGACTAACATGGTGGAAAAATGGGAATATAGTGATGAAGGGATATCATGGGGATTATATGGATAAAGTGTGTTGAATGCAGGGTTGCTTCGAGCTGTTTCTCAGGCAATGATTGCCATGACGGATAGAAAAAAGTGCCGTGGCGAGACGCGAATCAACAATCATTGGGATGTACAGACTCTGGTAATCAAACATGGCTGGCTGGGAAATCATTTCTAAATGGAGGAAGTCATGGGAAAATCATCTATGGATGGGGGATGTTCCATTGCCATGTTTGATTAGAGGATGAGAATCCATAATTTTTAGCATTCAAATCATGAATGATGTTAATCAATAACAACGAGATGAAAACATTCAAATCATTAATGTGGCGAGCCCGATAATAAGCCATCCCCTATACCATTGACGGTGTCATAGCCATCATCCCGAATACAAGTATGCCTAAACCTCAATCGGGGATGCGTTAGTATCGGGATTACCATATCTTCCCCAGATGACCCAGGTAAAACAAAGCAAAGATACCCTCTGGTAATTTGTTACATAACTATGGAAAAAAACATGTTTAATGGAAAATCCACTACAAATGATGAAATTCCCATAGCTATGTTAGTTTACCAGCGGGTAAGTAACTAAAAGTGGATCCACCGCTATGATTTCTGCCTAGTCATGCATTGGGTTGATCCAGGTCGATGATGGTGTATCCCCAATGCCATCCCCATCATATCCCCATAATACTCCTGGTTATTTCCTGCTATGGTTGATGAATTCCCAATTTTTGTTGACACTAATTAACCCCCATTAGATCCCATTGAATCACCATTGAACCATCATTAAATCACCATATTCACCATTGAACCACCATAAAATCACCATTGAATCGCCATTAAATCCCATTGAACCACATTAAATCACCATTTTCACCGTTGAATCACCATAAAATCCCCATTGAACCATCATTAAATCACCATTTTCACCATTAAATCCCATTGAATGACATTAAATCAATTTTTAACCATTGAATCACCGTAAACTCACCATAAAGTCCCATTAAATCATCATAAAACCATCATAGACTGTCCATGATGCGACTGCGAGAAGAATCCAGCGTTGCGCCAGGCCTCCCAGAGCCGACAGAAGTCGGATGGGCCCAGCACAGGGGGTTACCCAAAGCTGAAGGTTTTCACTGTTTGGGACATTAGAACCCAACTGGTTGGTCGTTTGGAACATGCCTTTTACTTTTCCATAATAATATGATGGGGGTAATCCTTCCCATTGACGAACTCATATTTTTCAGAGGGATTGAAACCACCAACCAGCCAAACTAATTAGAGATGACGGACTATGGAAAGTTGATCATTTATAGTGAAATTTCCTATGAAAAATGGTGGTTTGCCATAATTATGTTAAATTACCAGAGGGTAATATGTTTACGAGTAATTAGAGATCATGGGTAATGTTCAATTCTGATTAGTGTAGGGCCCCCCCCAACAATTTTTGCGCTCTGTTTAATATGGAAATTTTGGGGTCCCCAATTCTGAATAATGTGTAGTCCAAAAAATGATAGAATTCAATTGTTTTCAGTTTACTTTCAATTGATTTCAATTGACTTTCAATTGATTTCCAATTGTTTTCAATTGATTTAAATTTACTTTCAATTGATTTCAGTTTGCTCTCAATTGATTTCCAATTGATTTCAATTGATTTCAATTTACTTTCAATTGATTTCAATTTGCTTTCAATTGATTTCAATTTACTTCCAATTGATTTCAATTTACTTCCAATTGATGTCAATTTACTTTCAATTAATGTTCAATTGATTTCAATGAGTTGAAAAAAATCAACTCAGAAAGCAGCTGGACACAATAGTGAACCACCCAAACAAACATACTATTGAGAATCATTGTTTTTTGTTTTGGTTACAAAAGGAATGAAACTAAGTAAAAGAAAAAAGCTTTAGCAAAGCAAAAGGTAAAAGGAATGTTTGAAAAAAGAACATCAGGAAGCAGTTGGACACAATAGTGAACCACCAAAACAAACATACTATTGAGAATCAGGGTTGCTCATGGACTACCCCCTTGAAAAATTGTTTGAGTGCTGTTTTTTAATTGGGTTTTAATAAGGCACCCTATTTTTTGGGAAATTAAACATTTTTGAGAATTCCAAAAGAATGGAGCTAAGAAAGTAAAAAGAGAACAGTATTAACAGAGGAAAGGAAAAGGAAAGGAGATAATTATTTTGATTTTTTTTTTACCTCCAAAAAAAAAGCTGGACACAATAGTGAACCACCAAAACAACACATACTATTTGGGATCAGAGTTGCTCATGGACTACCACCTTGAAAAATTGTTTGAGTGCTGTTTTTTAAGCGGGTTTAATAAGGCATTGTATATTTTGGGAAATTGGGCATTTCTGAGAATTCAAAGTGAAAGAAACTAAGAAAGTAAAAGAAAAAAGCTTTAGCAAAGCAACAGGGTTAAAAGGAATGTTTGAAAAAAAAGGAAGCAGTTGGACACAATAGTGAACCACCAAAACAAACATACTTTTGAGAATTGGGAATCAGGGTTGCTCATGAACTACCCCCTTGAAAAATTGTTTGAGTGCTGTTTTTAATTGGGTTTTAATAATGCGCCCTTTATTTTGGGAAATTAGATATTAGAACCTGTGAACCTTAAAAACATGTTTCTTCAAACAACAGCTGGACACAATAGTGAACCACCATAACAAACATTTTATTTAGAATCAATATTGCTCATGAATAAAACAAAATAAAAATAAAATAAACATCTTGTATATATATATATATATTAATTAATCATGTTTAAAAACTGAAATAATAACTAAAAAAATTAAAAAAAACACTCAAATTAATAAAACAATTTAAACATTTTTTATAAATAAAAAAATAAATAATAAAAAACTTTATAAATCAATAAAACATATTTGAAAAAATGCAAAAAATAACTTCAAATTAAAAAGTAATTTAAAACAATTCAAAAATTCACCAAAATTAAAAAAAACATTGAAAAATAAATCCAAAAATGGGACAAAACCGAACCACCCCAGCAATTTCCCTCAAACAGAATGATTTCAAAAAAAATGGCACAATAGCGAATCACCACACTTATCAGCCATGAACATTGGATACAATTAGTAAAGGGTAATAATTTCACTGTTGGGTTACCCTTCTTAAGAGTAATTGATAATTAGAGATTTACCAGCAATAACTAGAGACCAATGACAATTGGACATGCCAACAGTTTACTGGTAATTGATTAATAAGAGTCATGGGATTTACCATAACTAATTCGAAATAACGATTCCTATAGTAGAAGATGATTTTCACATTAAACCCAATCAAGAATTTCAACGTTCCACATGGATTCATATTTCTTCCATACCAGGTGTAGACGGACGATTCCGTGACGAGATTGGGCCAGTAGAAATTGCCCCCTTCACCAAGTTGGTTTGTAACCGGGCGTAACCAGGCTGTATCATAGGTATCTCTACATATAGTTAGATCATGTTAGATCTGTGAACATAATCCGACTTAGAACTGGTGGCACCACTTGGTAATTCGCAAGCTGATAAAGGTAGTCTTGGAGTTTGCGGATAGAGAAGCTTAGTATGGCATCTCTCCAGCAGTTATTTCCAGCAACATGGATATGGAAGATCCATAGCCTATCCATAGCTTCCCCGAGAACCTCATTGGTTTTGCATTTCTTACTGGTGCTAAACGCAGGGAATTTTCGGGAATGATCCATTTCATCACTAGTAATGTCATCAACCTCAGCCGCAGAAGTACGGGCTAAGGCCTCATCTAGCAATCGTAGACGAAAATTTCGTGATTCACCGTTTTGATAATGAGGAGAGACACAGTTCGCCACCAGGTGGACATGCTCAACGTAAGCATGAGGAAGTGCCACCTAGATCACAGAGAACTAGAGATACATTACCTACCATATGAAGATCACATGGCGTTCAGTGCAGGCTACCGATATGATACAGGGTGGTTTCAAGCTCACGAGAGAGTGGGGCAGAAACGCACTAGAGGTATGCATGCAACATGTGTATGGATGTTGTTTCCTGGATCCTCTATTGTGGCTCAGATGTGGCCATTCATTGGTTGGCTGAATTCCTGAAATATCTCTTGGGTTACACAACCCACAAGGAGAAGACCAAAAAGGACAGGGCGATAGAGAACCTATCTGCCTTGATTGACCTGGCAGACAACTTGCGCGACATTAGAGGCACACCTCGCAATTGCCAACCCCCAGCAACCCATCCATTCCCTACGTTTAGCACCAGTAAGGCATTTCTTGAGTCCCTGTTTGGTGCTGCACTGAGTAGTTTGCTGGTTGATAGCTCAATAGACTTTCGTAACTGGTCGAATCTGAACATGGCATGTAGATATCTTATCCTTCTACCAGCTCAAATATATATATATTCATAGACATAGAAAAATAATACATTTTGAGTTCTTGGTGTCTTCGTATTCCATTGATTTTGCACATGATCATGTATGCATTCCTCCAGATATAGTGTTGAAGAACATTATGAAGTGTTTGTATATGTCAGTGCGTGGCTTTGCGTGCCAAGAAGAATCAAATCTCTTTCATGTTTGGCTGATGAATTGTCAAATCGGGTTTAATCTCACAAAGCCCATCATTGAATTGCCAACAGAATCCCCAAAGGCATGTTCTTTTCGATTAAAATTAACCATCCATTTATAACAAGATCATCAAAACATATATAAATCCCATCCCTCATATCTGGCTGAATTGCAACGAAATCACTGCGACGTGACTATAAATGATCATCAGATATGATTAGTATATATAGAAGGGAACCATCACAAAATGATCTTATTTCAGGTTGGTAAATAGCCAGGGATCTTGTCCAGAAATAGTTTTCAATCACTATGATTTATGTAAATATGTAGTCAGAATTTATCCAGAAATATATAATCAGATTTTCCACTTCATTCATTCAAAACGATTGTTTTTCGAACTTTGTGATTCTGGCATCTTCCAATCCTTTTGATGGGGATTCAAGCAACTCCCCAAGGCTTGTTGACGCCAACACGTTATAAAGTTTGGTTTTGTTAAAGGGTCAGAAGACCCCTAATGATTGGCAGTTTATGAACCAGCATTGGGTTGGTGACTATTAACCATGTATATAGAATTGTAGAGCTTCGCACACCGGCGATGCCTGTAGGGGTCGGGGGGGGAAAGAGAGAGGGGGATTTCATCTGAACTAAGTAAGAATCGTCATTGTCGTCGTTGTCGTTGTTGTCGTCCTCTTCGTCGTCGACGGCGGTGTCGTCGTCGTCGTTGTTATTGTTGTTATAGCTGTTGCTGCTTGGTCCTGTTGTCGTTGTCGTTGTTATCTTTGTAGTTGGTACTTTTTGCAAACCCCCCAAAATCGTCAAACGGACGGTTTTTGCAAACCCCCAAAAAGCGTCAGATAGGCGGGGAACAAAAAAACACCGTAAATACCGATGTTTTTGGCTCCGCGCCAACGCAAAACCACGGTATTTACGAGGTTTTGAGCCTCTGCTAGCAAAAATCACGGTATTTACAATGTTTTGTGGCCCGGGCCTAGCAAAAACACTGTATTTACGGTTTCCAGCATGTTGTCAGAAGCTTTTTTTAGATGCCAAAGGCACAAAAACACTGTAAATTACATGATTTTTGCGCGTGGACAGTACCAAAAAATTATGAAAAATGACCAAGAAACGCCCAACAAGGACCTCCAAAACGCATCTTCGAATTTTACCCTAGCACCCTGAAGGATTTTCGAAAAGGTCGGCGGCACCGGCGCGCCCCCGGGTAGCTAAAGCTATGCTTAGCAACCACCACCAAACGGCGAGACATCGCCGGATTTAAGCGCTTACGCGCGACAGCCGGCCAGGGGCCCATGTTGAGGTGATATGGGTCTAGCTGGGAGCAAGATCTAAAGGCTATGTTGCCCCTTCTTGAGGCTACTATGTTGGCCCATCTTGAAGCCTATGTTGGCCCATGTTGACCCAGCTTGAGCCACAAAGGCCGAAAAATTGCAAAGAATGGGAAGAGCACAAAACACCGTAAAACGTGGGGGTTTTTGGCCCTACCGAGAGGTCGGCGGCAGGGGGTGCGGCCCCTCTCTCCTACGGAGAGGAGAGAACCGCCTACAGGCACTGCCACGGCCAGGGGCCCCCTGGTGCCGCCGACCCCCCCTATTGGGCGGGGTCCTGTAGAGAGATAGAGATGCGGGGGTAGGCATGCCAGGAAGATGTTTAAGCGCTTGAAGGATTTCAAGCATGTAACGCCTGGCGAACGGGAGGCTTGAACGCCCAGAAGAAGCCATTGATGTGGCCTTGGGGTAGCTTTTGCCTGCGCGGTTGGGCGTTCCGAGAAGCTTTTGCAAAGTTTTAAGGGTTTTAAGCCTTTTAAGCGCTTAAGGCCTGGCAAACGGCAGGCTTGGACGCCCATAAGAAGCCATTCATGTGGCCTTGGGGTGCCTGTTGGCTGCGGGATGAGGCATGCCAAGCGGATGTTGAAGCGTTTGAAGGGTTTGAAGCGTGTAACGCCTGGCGAACGGCAGGCTGGACCGCCCAGAAGAAGCCATGGATGTGGCCTTGGGGTAGCTTTTGCCTGCGCGGTTGGGCGCTCCGAGAATTTGCAAAGTTTTAAGGGTTTTAAGCCTTTTAAGCGTTTAAGGCCTGGCAAACGGCAGTTGGGGTGCCTGTTGGCTGCGGGATTATAGGCATGCCAAGAAGATGTTAAAGAGTTTGAAGGATTTCAAGCGTGTAACGCCTGGCGAACGGGAGGCTTGAACGCCCAGAAGAAACCATTGATGTGGCCTTGGGGTAGCTTTTGCCTGCGCCGGTTGGGCGTTCCGAGACGCTTTTGCAAAGTTTTAAGGGTTTTAAGCCTTTTAAGCGCTTAAGGCCTGGCAAACGGCAGGCTTGGACGCCCATAAGAAGCCATTGATGTGGCCTTGGGGTGCCTGTTGGCTACGGGATGAGGCATGCCAAGCGGAGTTTTAAGCGTTTTAAGGGTGTAAGGCCTGGCAAAAGGCAGGCTTGGACGCCCACAAGAAGCCATTGATGTGGCCTTGGGGTGCCTGTTGCCTGCGCGATGCCAAGCGGTGTTTTAAGCGTTTTAAGGGTGTAAGGCCTGGCAAAAGGCAGGCTTGGACGCCCACAAGAAGCCATTGATGTGGCGTTGGGGTGCCTGTTGGCTGCGGGAGTAGGCATGCCAAGAAGATGTTCTGAAGGGTTTCAAGCCTGTAACGCCTGGCGAACGGGAAGCTTGAACGCCCAGAAGAAGCCATTGATGTGGCCTTAGGGTAGCTTTTGCCTGCGCAGCTGGGCGTTCCGAGAAGCTTTTGCAAAGTTTTAAGGGTTTTAAGCCTTTTAAGCGTTTAAGGCCTGGCAAACGGCAGGCTTGGACGCCCATAAGAAGCCATTGATGTGGCCTTGGGGTGCCTGTTG